>Ga0308167_1000331_pt1 | contig 94677 bp, 80 predicted proteins | sample PhyCR1_2_FD_202138 | JGI IMG/M metagenome (GOLD analysis project Ga0308167, IMG submission 202138) | Phyllosphere microbial communities from UC Gill Tract Community Farm, Albany, California, United States - DLSLRC.R1 | ecosystem: Host-associated > Plants > Phyllosphere > Unclassified | place...
CGGCCGGTAGCGTGGCGGGGACGACCAGGAGGAGGAACCCGTGCGGAAGTTCATGTTCAGCGGTGCGGTGTGGAGTTCGATCATCAGCGGCTACAGCGTCGTGCAGACCACCCGGCAGGGGCCGCGCGACTGGCGCCTGGCCCTCACGTGGATCGCGTGGCTCGCGACGACGATCGTCGCGCTCGGCACGGTCGTCGAGGACGACCGAGCCGTCAAGGCGCGCCAGCGCTAGGACGCACGTCGTGGTCACGACGGTGACCGGACGACGGACGGGAGGCGCGGTACCCACCGGTACCGCGCCTCCCGTCCGTCGTCCCGTGGCGTCGCGACCTGCGGACGCCCGTGCGGTCAGCGCAGGCTGTCAGGGCGTGCGGTCAGCGCTCGGGCGGGACCTCGTCCGGACGGATGTCGGACGTCTGGATCGGACCGGTGAACAGCGCGGTGCGCTCGTCGCCCTCGCGGAAGAGCGCAGCGTCCTGCTCCTCGGTGCGGGCGCGGCGCTCGCCGACGCGCTCGGTGCCCTGCGTGACCTGCACCCGCTGACGGGGCAGGGCGTCGGGGTGCTCGCGCTGCACCCACTCGACCATCTCCTCGCGGACGTAGCAGCGCAGGTCGAACAGGCCGCCGGCGTCCGGAGCGGACACCAGGATGCGGACCCGCACGAGCCCGCTCACCGCGTCGGTGACCTGGAGCACCTTGGTCCGACCGTCCCAGATCGTCGAGGTCGACAGGATGCGGTCGAGCTCCCCGCGCATCTCGGTCGGACTGATCCGCCAGTCGAGGTCGAACTCGACGGCGCCCAGCAGCTCGCTGCCGGTGCGGGTCCAGTTCTCGAACGGCGTGGACGTGAAGTAGGTCGACGGGAGCACGAACCGGCGGTCGTCCCACAGGTGCACGACCACGTAGGTCAGGGTGATCTCCTCGATGCGCCCCCACTGCTGCTCGACCACGACGACGTCGTCGACGCGGATCGACCCGGAGAACGCGAGCTGCATGCCGGCGAACACGTTGCCGAGGGTGGACTGCGCCGCGAGACCCGCGACGACGGAGATGAGTCCGGCCGAGGCCAGGACGCTCGCGCCCGCTGCCTCGACCCCGGGGAAGGTCAGCAGGATCGCGCCGACCGCGATGATGACGAGCACGGCGACCGTGAGTCGGCGGATGATGAGGACCTGGGTGCGGATGCGCCGTGCCACCCGGTTGTCGGGGACGTCGACGCGGTAGCGGTGCAGGCCGAGGTCCTCGAGGAAGATGGCGATCTGGCACGCCAGCCAGCAGCCGACGGCGATGGTGGCGATGAGGAAGGCGTGCGAGACCTCGTCGCGCCACGGGTAGGTGTCCTCGTCGTGCGGGATGCTCGTCGTGAAGGCCGTCCAGAGCAGCGCGATGAGCAGGATCGACCGCGCGGGGTGCTTGGTGCGCCGGGACAGGACCGCGGCCCAGCGTTCCCGGCGGGCGATGGTCCGGAGCACGAGGTGCAGGACGAGCGCTGCGGCGGCCGTCACGAGCAGGGCGATCCCGATCGCGACGAGGAGTCGGAGGAGGGTGTCCATCCGTCCATGCTGTCGGACCGGCGTCGGTGGGCGTTCAGCGTCGGCACACCTGTGGTGTCGTTCAGGGTGGGCTCCCGTTCCACCCCGGGCCGTCCACGCATGTAGGTTGGCGCGCATGACAGCGCAGAACGACACGGGTGTTGCGAAGCCCGCGAACGACTTCTCGCACGAGCAGGAGGGCTACCAGCACGGTCTGAAGCCCCGGCAACTGCAGATGATCGCGATCGGTGGAGCCATCGGCACCGGGCTCTTCCTCGGCGCGGGTGGACGCCTGAACACCGCCGGCCCCGCGCTGGCGGTCACCTACCTGATCGCCGGCGTCTTCGCGTTCTTCATCCTGCGCGCGCTCGGCGAGCTCGTCCTGCACCGCCCGTCCTCCGGGTCGTTCATCTCCTACGCCCGCGAGTTCTACGGCGAGAAGTTCGCCTACGCAGCCGGGTGGATGTACTTCCTGAACTGGGCGATGACCTCGATCGTGGACACGACCGCCGTCGCGCTGTACCTCCACTACTGGAGTGCGTTCACCGCGGCACCGCAGTGGCTCCTCGCACTCATCGCCCTCGTCGTCGTGCTCGCCGCCAACATGGTCGCCGTCAAGGTGTTCGGCGAGCTCGAGTTCTGGTTCGCGCTCATCAAGGTCGCCGCACTCGGCGCGTTCCTCGTGATCGCCCTCGTCTGGCTGATCTTCGCCTTCCCGGTGGAGACCGGCGGCGAGGCGGTCCGCACGGGCTTCTCGATCTGGGCCGACAACGGCGGACTCATCCCGAACGGCGTGCTGCCGGCGGTGCTCGTCGTCCAGGGCGTCGTGTTCGCCTACGCCGCCATCGAGCTCGTCGGCACCGCGTCCGGCGAGACCCAGGACACCGAGAAGGTCATCCCCCGCGCCATCAACTCCGTCGTCTTCCGCATCGCGGTCTTCTACGTCGGGTCGGTCGTCCTGCTCTCCCTCCTCCTGCCGTACACGTCGTACAAAGACGGGCAGAGCCCCTTCGTGACGTTCTTCTCGTCGCTCGGCAACCCGCAGGTCGGCGTCGTCGCTGGGTCGATCATGAACTTCGTGGTGCTCACCGCGGCGCTCTCGTCGCTGAACGCGGGGCTGTACTCCACCGGCCGCGCGCTGCACTCGATGGGCATGAACGGCTCCGCGCCGAAGTGGACCACGAAGATGTCGAAGGGCGGTGTGCCGTACGCCGGCATCCTGCTCACCGCGGCGTTCACCGTCGCGGGCGTCGCCCTCAACTACTTCGTGCCGGCGCAGGCGTTCGAGATCGCGCTGAACGTCGCGAGCCTCGGCATCATCACCGCGTGGGGCACGATCATCCTCTGCCAGATGAAGCTGCGGCAGTGGGCGAAGCAGGGGCTCGCGAAGGAGCCGTCGTTCAAGCTGCCCGGCGCTCCGGTCACCTCGTGGTTGACGCTCGCGTTCCTGGCGTCGGTGGTCGTGCTCATGGCGATCGACTACCCCGTCGGCACGTACACGATCGCCTCGCTCGTGGTCATCATCCCGCTGCTGATCGTCGGCTGGTTCCTGCAGCGCGACCGCATCCTCCGCATCGCCGCGCTCCGCGAGGGTGTGACCGGGCCGTTCCCGATCGGTGTGCGCGACCCCGCGAACCAGGTCCGCCGCGACGGACAGGACGGGTCGGGCAGCTCCCGCGGCTGATCGCGCCTCCCGGACAGGGTCCGGTGCGCGCCGGTACGATCGGCGCGTGCCGGACCCTTCTGTCTCCCCCACGCTCGACCTCCAACTCACCTGGCGTGGCACCTTCGGGCGGATCCGGGTCTACGACGACACCGTCCGCGCGGAGACGAGCTTCGAGCGCGACGCACTGACGCAGGTGCCGACTGACCTGATCACCGGGTGGCGCATCGAGCCGTGCGACTTCGACGCGGTGTGCGTGGAGTTCGTCTGCGAGGACGAGACGTTCCGCGTGCTGCTCGACACCGGCGACGAGCGGGTGGCGCGGCTCGGGCTCGAGCGGGCGCTCGGGGCGCCGCTGCCGCCGGCTTCCTGAGCCGTCCGGGTCGCTCGCCGCGCGCGAGACGCCGGCGGCGGCGCGAGACGCCGGCTTCAGCGCGAGACGCTTGCATCAGTTCGAGACGCCTGCGTTCGTGCGAGACACCGCAGGCGCCGCGAGACGCCGCCGGATACAGCGGCGTCTCGCCGGCACGGCGGCGTCTCGCCGGCACGGCGGCGTCTCACGGGCGCGTGGTGACCACGGACGGACGGGAGGCGCGGTACCAGCCGGCACCGCGCCTCCCGTCCGTCAGGTGGCCACTCGGACCGCGTCAGACCAGCAGCAGGATCCCCGCGACCACGGCGGCGAGGGCGATCGCGAAGGCGATGAGCAGCAGCACCAGGTGCACCGTGTAGAACGTCGTCGGCTTGCCGGCCGCGTCGCGCGCCCGGCTGTCCTTCGCGACCCGCTGGAAGAAGCGCGGCCAGGTCACGAGGTTGAACACGGCGGCGAGGAACAGGACGATGGCGGCGAAGACGGTCACCCGACGAGTCTAGACAGCGACGCGATCCCGGCTCGTGACCGGAGCGTGAGCCCGGGGGTGCTCGGCCGCCCCCAACGCGGCCGAGACCTCCCCGGCGTGCCGACGACGAGGGACCCCGCCGTGTAGCACGTGCTACAGACCCTACACGGAAGCACGCCGCAACGTCGAGCGCTGCTCGGGAACGTGATCCGACCGATGCAGACGAGCAGGACTCAGACGGAGTCGCGAGCAGGCGCGAGCGCTTCGTCGAGCGCGGACTCCGCCTCGGCGAGCACGATGCGCTCGTCGGCGTCCAGCGGTCGGCGCGAGCGGCGGGCACCGTCGTTGATCTCCACGATGGTCCGGCTGAGCCGCGTCGCGGTGTCCTCGGTCGCCGGGTAGGCGTTGTCGGTACCGATGCGGGCGTGCAGCGGCTCGAGGGCGGCCAGGGCGGCGTCCAGGCGGCGCGCACGGCGTCGACGGGAGAGCTGGTGGCCGATGACCAGCAGCAGCATCCCCGAGGCCATGCAGAGCACCGCGCCGGGCGTCGTGACGTCGTACGGCGGGGTGAGCGCGCGGGTGACGTCGAGGCGACCGACCACGTGTGCGACGTCCATCACGGCGACGACGACCATCCGCACGACACCGAGGACCCCGCCGAGCACGATCACCCACAGCCCGACCAGGTCCGCCGCCGTCCGGGCCTCCCGCAGGCGCATGATGCAGATCACACCGGTGGCGCCGACCGCGGTGCCGAGGTAGGTCGTCTGCGCGATCGAGTAGACGGCCGCGGCGGGCTGGTGCCCCGCGACGAGCATGAACGTCGTCGTGGTCGGCGGCTGGTCGAGCGCGAGGAACGCCGCCACGACCACCACCACGACGACCACGAACGCGACGATGATGGCGGTCCGCAGCCACCGCCACGCTGCGCCGACGGCCTTCGCGACGCCCCAGAGGAGCGTGCTCGTCCCGGCGATCATCAGGCAGTCGCTGACGACCGTGACGACGTTGCGGCCACCGACGAGCGGGTCGAGCCAGCGGTACAGCGGATCGACGTTCGTGACGATCGTCGCGGTGAACAGCAGGAACGTCACCGCGAGCGTCCGGTCCTGCCCCCGCTGCAGTCGGAACAGCACCACCGTCCCGACGACGAGGACCACCGCCATCGTGACGGAGACGATCACCCGAAGACCCCGCGGAAGGCGCTCGGACGACCTCGGTTCGACCGGATGAGGGCGGCGAGGCGGTCGGCGAAGAGCTCGGCCTCGTGCTCGTAGGTGTTCGAGAACAGCCCGCGCGCGAGTGCTCGCTCCACCTTGTACTCGGGGACGTCCGGGATCACGTCGCGCACGTAGGCCGACTGTGCCGCGTGCTCCGAGTGCCGGTGCAGCACGTGCCCGAGCTCGTGGCCGATGACGAACGACCGGAACGTCGCCGAGTTCGTCGGGGAGATCATCACGAGGTGCTGGTGCTCGAGCGTCGCCACGAACCCGCAGACCGGCTCGGCGCTGAGGAACGACTCCTCGCGCACGACGACCGGCTTGCCGACGTGGTCGGCGGCAGCGGCGACGGCCTGGTCGATGTCCGACCAGCCCTCGGCTGCCCCGCGGGCCCAGAAGGCCTCGACCGAGGGGTCCGTCACGCCACACCCCCTCGTGCCGACTCCTCCTCGAGCACCTGGGCGATGCGCCGCAGGGCCTCGGGTGAGAGCTCCCCCGGGAACGTCCGCGCGGCGAAGCCGCTCACCCGTGCCGACCGCAGCGCACGGACGAGCGCGATCTGGGCGCCGATCCGTTCGGGCACCGCACTGTCCTCGAGCAGGAAGCGTTCGTCGACCTCGAAGAACCCGGCGAGCAGGCGCAGGAGGTCGGTGTCCCGGTTGCGTCGGCCGTCGCCGGAGAGCATGTACGTCCACTTGGCGCGGGAGAGCGAACCGCCCTGCGCCGCGACGTACTCCTCGATCGCCGCGAAGGGCACGGGAGCGCCGCGCTGCGACTCCTCGAAGTCGAGCAACAGGTTGAGTCGACGAGCGAGCTCGGCAGCGTCGAGCGCGCCGCCCCTGGGATCCACGGTCGTCATGTCGATCGGACTCCTCCCCAGTCGTCGGCTGTGCACGCCATGGTAGCGCGGGCCGCCGACGGCGCGCGGCTACCCTCGAGCACGTGCCCCGCCACTTCCCGTCGACCATCGCCGGCACCGTCGAGCACGAGATCGTCGTCACGAGGTCGCGGTTCGTCACCACGGTCGTCCCCGTCAGCGGGGTCGAGGACGCGGAGCGCGCCGTCGCCGAGGTCCGCCGCCGGTACTGGGACGCCCGGCACAACTGCTCCGCGATGGTCACGGGGGTGCTCGGCGACCAGGCACGGTCCTCCGACGACGGGGAGCCGTCCGGGACCGCCGGGGTCCCCATGCTCGAGGTCCTGCGTCGCCGCGACCTGACCGACGTGGTCGCCGTCGTGACCCGGTACTTCGGTGGGGTGAAGCTCGGTGCGGGCGGACTCGTCCGCGCGTACTCGACCTCGGTGTCCGAGACGCTGGACCGCGCCACGACGCTGCAGCGCGTCGAGCTGACCCGCGTCGACGTCACCGCGCCCCACGCGGACGCCGGCCGCATCGACAACGTGCTGCGGCAGTGGGTGCAGCAGCACGGAGCGACCTTCGACCCACCGACCTACGGCAGCACCGTCGGGTTCACGCTCTGGGTCCCCGAGGACGCGCTCGACGTCCTGGGTGCCGAGCTCGCGGCGGCGACGGGCGGTGCCCTCGCACCCCTCGTCGGCGGGACGCGCGTGGTCGACCTCCCGACCACCTGAGGCCGCCCCGGGGCGGACTCGAGAGCACGTCCGAGATCCTGGTCGCGGATCTGCGCCCCGACTGCAGTCCGCGCGTGTCGCCCTCCGGGGCCGCCGACCGGACCGTCCCGGGGAACGAAGAAGGCCCGGTCGGAGTGATCCGACCGGGCCTTGCGGTGCGCCCCCTCGGACTTGAACCGAGAACCCACTGATTAAGAGTCAGTTGCTCTGCCAATTGAGCTAGAGGCGCATGGTGTTCAGTTGTCTGTCGCTCTCGCACTTCCGTGCTGCAACGGGAAACAACATTAGCATGACTTTCGCGTGCCCACGACCACTCGGGCGCCGCGACCGAACAGGAGCACCATGACCGACCGTCTCGCAGCCGGCGACACCGCCCCCGACTTCACCCTCCCGGACCAGGACGGCGCGCAGCACAGCCTCGCGGACCTGCGGGGTCGCAAGGTGATCGTGTACTTCTACCCGGCGGCGTCGACCCCCGGGTGCACGACCGAGGCCTGCGACTTCCGCGACAACATGTCGTCGCTCCAGGCAGCCGGCTACGAGGTCCTGGGCATCTCGAAGGACGAGCCCGCGAAGCTCAAGACCTTCCAGCACGAGCAGGCGCTGACCTTCCCGCTCCTCAGCGACCCGGACCTGGCGGTGCACCGGGCGTACGCCGCGTGGGGCGAGAAGAACAACTACGGGAAGATCGTCACCGGCACGATCCGGTCGACGATCGTCGTCGGCGAGGACGGCGTCGTGCAGCTGCCGCTCTACAACGTGAAGGCGACCGGGCACGTGGCGAGCCTGCGGAAGAAGCTCGGCCTGGTCTGAGACCCGGCGGCGTCACGGACGGGAGGCGCGCTGCCAGCTGGCAGCGCGCCTCCCGTGCGTCGGCACGTCCCGTTGAGCGGGGCGCGCTCTCGTCCGTCCCGGGGTCGCGGCTACTCGTCGCGAGCGTCGCGTGGGACGAGCCACCCCGTCACGGCACGCGAGAGCACCAGGGTGAGCCCGAGCAGCGCGGGGATCAGGAGGGCCCAGCCGACCCAGGCGACCCGGAACACGCCCTGGAACGCACCGATGGCCAGGGCGCCCTGCATCACCTGCCACACGAGGATGCCGGCGCGGACCCACGCCCGACGGTTGCGCAGCCCGACGACCAGCGAGACCAGCCACAGCGCGGCGACCGCGCAGAGCAGGGTGAGCGCGACGGCCGAGGCGATGCTCGACGACGGGGCGACGATCGACTCCACGAGCAGCACGACGGTCGTGACGACGAGCGCGAGGGCCTCGAGCCCCACCACGACGAGCAGGGTCGTGACGGCCGGCGGGCGGCCCGGGACGTGGTCCGGAGCGGTCGGGGTGGTGTCGGGCACAGCAAGCCTCCAGCATCGGGACCCTTGATTTGGTCATCCCAGTATGGAACGATATTCGAGGTCGTTTGGACGGCACGATGTGGTGTGCGTCTCCCGCGGTTCGACGCTTCTCCCCCGAGCGTCCAGCGGGCGTCAGACTCGCTCCCAGCGGAAGCCTCCCCCACAGGTTCCCCTCGTGCCCTGTGCATGCCAGCGTTCCGATCCCCGAGCCGCGGCCCCGGCCTGCCGTTCGAGCATCGACATCAAGGAGCACCACACATGGACTGGCGTGACCAGGCAGCCTGCCTCACCGCGGACCCCGAGCTCTTCTTCCCCGTTGGGAACACCGGACCGGCCGTCGACCAGATCGAGAAGGCGAAGTCGGTGTGCGCGCGGTGCACCGTGACCGAGATGTGCCTGCAGTACGCCCTCGAGAACAACCAGGACTCCGGTGTCTGGGGCGGCCTGAGCGAGGACGAGCGTCGTGCGCTGAAGCGCCGCGCTGCCCGCGCCCGCCGCGCCTCCTGACGCAGCGCTCCTGACACCACGACGCCCGTCGCTCCCCCGGGAGCGACGGGCGTCGTCGTGCGCGCGGGCGTCGCAGGCGTGCGGTGCCGCCCGGGGTCGCCCGCAGGACGACCGCCGTCGCCCGCCGTTGCCGTGGGACGGCCGCACAACCGGAAGCACCTCGCACCACGGATACCCGCGGCGCGAGGTGCTTCCGGTTGTGCACGGGCAACGGACGCCACACGAACACGCCCGCGACGCGTCGGCCTAGGCGGCGCCGGCGGCCGTCAGCCAGCGGAACGGGATCGTGATCGTGACCTCGGTCCCGCTGCCGGTGAGCGTGTGCCAGTCGATCGTGCCGCCGAGCTCGCCCTGGATGAGCGTGCGGACGATCTGCGTGCCGAGACCCGAGCCGACCTTGCCCTCGGGCAGGCCCACACCGTTGTCACGGACCTCGATGTCGAGGTGGTCGTCGGCGCGGTTCGCGACGATCTCGACCTCGCCGTCGCGCCCGTCGAGCCCGTGCTCCACGGCGTTCGTGACGAGCTCGGTGAGCCCGAGCGCGAGAGGCGTCGCGGCCTCGGAGGGCAGCACGCCGAACTCGCCGGTCTTCTTCGGACGGACGGTGGTGTTGTGCGACGCGGCGACCTCGGTCACGAGCTTGAGCACCGAGTCGAACACCTCGTCGAAGTCGACGTTCTGGCTGAGACCGGTCGACAGGGTGTCGTGCACGACGGCGATCGCGGCGACACGGCGCATCGCGTTCTGCAGTGACGTGCGGGCCTCGTCGGAGTGGGTCCGTCGGGCCTGGATCCGCAGCAGCGACGCGACCGTCTGCAGGTTGTTCTTCACCCGGTGGTGGATCTCGCGGATCGTCGCGTCCTTGGTGATGAGCTCACGCTCCTGGTGCCGCAGCTCGGTGACGTCGCGGCAGAGCACGATGGCGCCGATGCGCTCCCCGTGGTCACGCAGCGGGATCGACCGGAGTGACACCGTCACGCCCTTCGCCTCGACGTCGGCGCGCCACGGCGCACGACCGGTCACGACGAGCGGGAGGGACTCGTCCACATCGAGCTTCGAGCCGATGAGCTCGGTGGTCACCTCGGCGAGGGACTTCCGCTCGAGCTCCCCCTCGAAGCCCATGCGGTTGAACGCACTGAGGCCGTTCGGGCTCGCGAAGGTCACGGTGCCGTTCGTGTCGAGGCGGAGCAGACCGTCGCTCGCGCGGGGCGCACCGCGGCGCGGACCAGCCGGCGCCCCGAGGTCCGGGAAGTCACCGGTCGCGATCATGCCGAACAGGTCGTTCGCGCTCGCGGTGAAGTTCAGCTCCTGGCGGCTCGGCGTCCGCATCTCGTCCTGGTTCGAGTGCCGGGTGACCACCGCGATCGGACGGTCGGTCGTCTCGGTGCTGTTCGTCGTCAGCCGGCGGAGCACGGGGATCGCACGCACCCGGGTCGGCGTGTCCTCGTACCAGTCCGGCTCGGCCGAGTCGACGACCGTGGCACTCGCGAAGCACTGGGTGACCTGGTCGCGCCACTCCTCACGCATCTCCTGCCCGACGATGTCGCGGTAGAACAGGGTCGCCGCCGAGCTCGGACGCGCGTGCGCCACGGCCATGAACGAGCCGTCCACGGCCGTCGGCACCCACAGCACCATGTCCGCGAAGGAGAGGTCGGCGAGGAGCTGCCAGTCCCCCACGAGCAGGTGGAGCCACTCCACGTCCGCTTCCGAGGACCGGCCTTGCGCGAGGACGAGATCACTGAGGGTCGACACCCGGCAAGTCTAGGTGCGCCCGTCTGTGGAGAACGACGCCCCTCCACAAGCACGATGACTTCGGTATTTCACATGCGCCATTCGTCCGTACGCTCGGGACCGGAGGGGACATGGCGGCAGGAGAAGCGCGTCCGATCACGGCGGACGACCAGAGCGGACCGGTACCGCGGACGCTCGCCCCGGTGACCGGGACGACACCGAGGAGCGAGTCCGAGCACCGGGAGCTCGTGGCGGCGGGCAGGGGCCACCCCGACGTCGCGGACGGCGCCGAGGCCGGGACGTCGTCCGGGACCACGACCACGACGGCGACACCGGACGTCGCCGACACGGCGCGGGCACTCGGGCTGTGCGTCGTCGAGGTCCTGACCGGTGGGCGCGAGGTCGACAGCATCGCGCGCTGGATCACCGAGGACGTGCAGCGGCACCTGCTGCAGCGTGCCGCCCTCGGCGCTCGAGCGCGGTCGATCGGGAGACGGTCCCGCGCCCGCCCGATCCTGCAGGTCGGGAGCGTCCGGGTCTGCGAGCCGGCGCCCGGCGTCGCTGAGGCAGCCGTGGTGGTGCACACGCGCAGCCACGCGCGTGCCGTCGCGCTCCGGCTCGAGCTGCGGCAGGGGCGTTGGCGAGCGACCGCGATCGGGGTGCTCTGATCCCGCACCGGGGACACGACGGACGGGAGGCGCGGTGCCGTCCGGCACCGCGCCTCCCGTCCGTCGTCGTGGGGCGTCAGCCCTTCTTGGCGGCCTGACGACGCTCCGCGCGGTTCCCCGCGGCGGCCTGACCGGAAGCGGTCGCCGCGTTGCCGAACGCCGACCCCTGCTCCGGGCCGGCGGCCTCTGCCTCGGCCTCGGCCTGCGCGCGCTGCGCGCGAGCGGTGGCGGCCTGCTCCAGGCGTCCGCGCTCGTCGCGCACCTCGACCTCGCCGTCGATCGACGGCGCCGAGTACTCGAGCCCGGTGGCCTCGGACTCCCCGAGCCCCTTCGCCTCGATGACCGCGTTGTCGCCGTCCGACTGCACCTGGACCTCGAGGTTGAACAGGTACCCGACCGACTCCTCGCGGATCTGGCCCATCATGCTCTGGAAGAGCGCGTAGCCCTCGCGCTGGTACTCGACCAGCGGGTCGCGCTGTGCCATCGCGCGGAGGCCGATGCCGTCCTTGAGGTAGTCCATCTCGTACAGGTGGTCACGCCAACGACGGTCGATCACCGAGAGGACGACGCGGCGCTCGAGCTCGCGCATGGCCTCGTCACCGAGGAGCTCCTCACGCTGCTGGTACGCGAGCTTGGCGTCGGACAGGATCTCGCGTGCCAGGAACTCGCGCGTCGCCTTGCCCTTCGAACCGGCCTCGGTGATGACCTCGTCGATGGAGATCGAGATCGGGTACAGCGTGCCGAGCTCGGTCCACATCGCGTCGAGGTCCCAGTCGTCCGGGGAGCCCTCGCCGGTGTGCGTGTCGATGACGTCGTCGATCACGGCCTTGAGGAACGACTGCGCACGGTCGTTGATGTCGTCGCCCTCGAGGATGTGACGACGGTCGCTGTAGATCGCCTCGCGCTGGCGGTTCAGGACGTCGTCGTACTTCAGGACGTTCTTGCGGATCTCCGCGTTGCGGCCCTCGACCTGCGCCTGGGCGGACCGGATCGCCCGGCTGACCAGCTTGTTCTCGATCGCCATGTCGTCCGGCACGTTCGAGCGGCCCATCAGGCTCTCGGCCGCACCGGAGTTGAACAGGCGCATCAGGTCGTCGGTCAGCGACAGGTAGAAGCGGCTCTCGCCCGGGTCGCCCTGACGACCGGAACGACCTCGGAGCTGGTTGTCGATGCGGCGCGACTCGTGGCGCTCCGTACCGAGGACGTACAGCCCGCCGGCGTCGCGGACCTTGTCGGCCTCTTCCTTGATCTCGGCCTTGACGCGGGCGAAGACGTCGTCCCAGGCGGCCTCGTACTCCTCCGGCGTCTCCGTCGGGGACAGGCCCTTGGCGTGCATCTCCTGCACGGCCAGGAACTCGGAGTTGCCGCCGAGCATGATGTCGGTACCGCGGCCGGCCATGTTCGTGGCGACCGTGACGGCCCCGAGTCGACCGGCCTGCGCGACGATCGCGGCCTCGCGGGCGTGGTTCTTCGCGTTGAGGACCTCGTGCTTGACGCCCTTCTTCGCGAGGAGCTTCGACAGGTACTCGGACTTCTCGACGCTCGTGGTGCCCACGAGGACCGGCTGGCCCTTCTCGTGGCGCTCGGCGATGTCGACGGCGACCTGCTCGAACTTCGCCTTCTCGTTCTTGTAGACGAGGTCGGTCTGGTCGATGCGCTGCATCGGCTTGTTCGTCGGGATGGGGACCACGCCGAGCTTGTAGGTCGACATGAACTCGGCCGCCTCGGTCTCGGCGGTACCGGTCATGCCGGAGAGCTTCTGGTACAGGCGGAAGTAGTTCTGCAGCGTGACGGTCGCGAGGGTCTGGTTCTCGGCCTTGACCTCGACGCCCTCCTTCGCCTCGATCGCCTGGTGGATGCCCTCGTTGTAGCGCCGGCCCATGAGGATGCGACCGGTGTGCTCGTCGACGATGAGCACCTCGCCGTTCATCACGACGTAGTCCTTGTCCTTCTTGAACAGGGCCACGGCCTTGATCGAGTTGTTCAGGAAGGAGATGAGCGGGGTGTTCGCCGACTCGTAGAGGTTGTCGATGCCGAGGTAGTCCTCGACCTTCTCGATGCCGGGCTCGAGCACGCCGACCGTGCGCTTCTTCTCGTCGACCTCGTAGTCCTCGCCCGGGATCAGGCGGGTGGCGATCGACGCGAACTCGGTGAACCAGCGGTTCGCCTCGCCCGAGGACGGCCCCGAGATGATGAGCGGCGTGCGGGCCTCGTCGATGAGGATCGAGTCGACCTCGTCCACGATCGCGAAGTAGTGGCCGCGCTGCACCATGTCGGAGGCCTGCCACGCCATGTTGTCGCGCAGGTAGTCGAAGCCGAACTCGTTGTTCGTGCCGTAGGTGATGTCGGCCGCGTACTGCTCGCGGCGCTCGGCCGGCGACTGGTTCGCGATGATGCAGCCGGTGGTCATGCCGAGCGCACGGAAGACGCGCCCCATGATCTCGGACTGGTACGACGCGAGGAAGTCGTTGACCGTGATGACGTGCACGCCGCGCGACGGGATCGCGTTGAGGTAGGCGGCGGTCGTCGCGACGAGGGTCTTGCCCTCACCGGTCTTCATCTCGGCGATGTTGCCGAGGTGCAGGGCCGCGCCGCCCATGAGCTGCACGTCGAAGTGCCGCATGCCGAGGGTGCGCTTGGCTGCCTCGCGCACGGCGGCGAACGCCTCCGGCAGGAGGTCGTCGAGGGACTCCCCGTTGGCGTACCGCTCGCGGAGCTCCTTCGTCTCGTCCTGGAGCTCCTCGTCGGTGAGGCTCGCGAAGTCGTCCTCGAGGTCGTTGATGGCCGAGGCGTACGCCTTCAGCCGTCGGAGGGTCCGTCCTTCGCCGATGCGGAGGACCTTCTCCAGCACGTTTGCCACGTGAGCTCCTTACGGGGTCGTCGCGCGCGACCTGCGCGATCCGAACAGCCAGTCATGCTAGCAACCCGCCGGAGCGCTGCGCTGGGAGACGGGCGGTGCACCGAGCAGGGACGGCCGACGAGGGCAGCGGGTGCGCACGGTCCGACGAGGACCGCACGCACCCGCTGGATGGCGACGGTGCGCTACGCGACGGCCGCTGACCCGGCGGCGTCCGCGTCGGCGGTGCTGCCGTCCGCGCTCCCGTCGTCGATGCCGATCACGCCGTAGTCCCAGCCCTTGCGGCGGTAGACGACGCTCGGACGCCGGGTCTCGGCGTCGACGAAGAGGTAGAAGTCGTGCCCGACCAGCTCCATGCGGTAGAGCGCGTCGTCGAGGGTCATCGGGGCCTCGGTGAAGACCTTCTGCCGGATGACCACGGGCGAGTACGGCTCGACGTCCTCGTCGTGCGACTCCTCGACCACGGGGACGGCACCGGTCGCGACGGTCTCGATGAGCCGTCCGTCGGCCGGCGTCACATCCATGTGCTCGAACCCGGTGCCGGCGGCCTCGGCCACGGAGGTCGGGCGGTGGCGACCGCGGTGCACCTTGCGGCGGTCACGTGCCCGACGCAGGCGCTCGGTGATGCGCGCGAAGGCGAGGTCGAACGCCGCGTACTTGTCCGAGGCGGCGGACTCGGCCCGCACGAGGGGCCCGGGGCCGATCAGGGTGAGTTCGACGCGGTCCTCGCCCTGGGCGCCGCCGGCCTTCTCGTTGTGGCGGCTGAGGCGCACCTCGAAGGCGAGGGCGCGGTCGGCGAGCACGTCGATCTTCTCGGACTTCTGTTCCACGTAGGTGCGGAATCGATCGGTGACCCCGACGTTCCGGCCCGTGATCGTCACGTCCATGTGGCGGCTCCCATCCGTACTTCGGCGCGTCGCCTCCATCCGGCGATCCCGAACGCCTTGCCGCGAGGCTAGACCCCCGGCTCGAGCGGCGTCACCACCCACCGGCGGGTCGCGCCGGACACCCACCCGACGCTCAGGCGTCGCCGGGCGTCCACCCGGCGTCCACCCGGCCGACCAGCCGCCGCACCCGCGGGGCCGGCGTACGACCCGTCCTGGTGCGGCCCGAGCGGTCACTCCTCGACCTCGGCGAGCGCGACGCACCGCACCACGCGACCCCCGGCCGCACGGACCGCGCGGACCGCCTCGGCCATGGTGACGCCGGTCGTGACCACGTCGTCGACCACCACGACGTCCCGACCCGCGACGTGCGCCGCACGGAGCGTGCCCACCGTCGCCTCGACCCGTTCGAGTGCCGTCCGCTCCTTCTGGCCGTGCGCGACGCGCTTCGTGGCCCGGGAGCCGGGCCGGTCCGCGGGGACCCGCCCCCGGACTCGCCGGAGTGCCCGGCGCGGCGCGCGACGGGCCCGCCCACGCGCAGCACCCGCGCGGCGGAGCAGCAGGACGACCGGGTCGAACCCCCGTCGCCGCGCCCCGGCAGGCGACGGCGGCACACGGACGAGCAGCGCTCCCGGGACGTCGGCCAGGGCCCGGTCGACGAGCGCGCCGAACCGTGGCGCGAGCACCGGCACGAGGTCCGTCCGGCCACGGAGCTTCAGCTCGAGGACGAGAGCCCGCACGGTGTCCCGGTAGGCGAAGGCCGCGTCGAGTCGGACACCCGCGACCAGCCGGCGTCGCTGCGGCTCGGCGTCGAGTACGTCACGGCAGGGCCGGCAGACCGCGCGGTCCGGCGCACCGCACCCGACGCAGGCCACGGGGAGCACGAGTCCGAGCACCGCGGCGACGGCGTCCGACCAGGCGGACGGGTCGGTGGGAGGTGCTGTGGCAGGGGCGGTGGGAGGGGCGCCGGCAGCGCGGGTGCGCCGGCGGCGCGGGTCGGTCCTGGACACGGGTCGATCGTGGCGCCGGCACACCGCCGAGGTGGGCCGTCGCGGCGGACGGTGGACGAGCCTCCAGGCCGCGCCGCGTGTGCAGGAACGGCCGCGCCGCGTGTGCAGGATCGGCCGCGCCGCGTGTGCAGGGACGGTCGCGCCGCCGGTGCAGGGACGACCCTGCTACCCGCGCAGGGGCGGCCGCGCCGCAGGAGCGGCGCGTGCCGCGTCAGCGCTGGGTACCGAGCACGTCCGCGGTGACCCCCGTGGTGTCCCAGCGGCCGCCGGTGGACTGCAGGACCGTGCCGTCCGCCATGCGCAGCAGGACCGATCCGCCGCTGCCGCCCGCCACCGAGGACGCCGTCCCGTCCGGCTTCGGCAACGTCGTCGACTGGCCACCGACCGTCGACCGGACGACCTCGGGGCCGGCCTCCGTCTGCCCGACCGACACGACGTCGCTGTCGTTCACCCAGGCCGCACCGACGGCGTCACCCGTGGTCGCCTGCACGCGCACCGGCGAGCCGAGGCCCGTCGGCGTGCGGTCGCTGCCGCGGACGATCGCCATCACGTACAGGGCAGGCCCGTCGCCCGTCTCGATGAGGGCGAGCGCCCGTGTGGAGTCGCGGGAGACCTGGAACGAGACGAGCCGGCCGCGCGGCAGCGTCGTCGCGACCTCGTGCGGGTCGCCACCCAGCCCGTAGGCCGTCACCCGGCTCGTGTCGTCACCGCTGCCGACCCAGACGAAGCCGAGGTCGTCGAGCGTCGGCGGGACCAGTCCGTCGGTCGCGTCGATGCGGAGCGCGTCCCGACCGCGGACGACGACCACGCCGCTGGCGTTGCCCACCGCGGCGACCGTGCCGGACGTGGAGAGCGAGAACGACTCCGGGTCGAGGGAGGCGATCGTCGTGCTCGCGTCGCCGCCGAGGGCCGCGACCCGACCGTTGCCCGTCGCGTACCCGACCTCGTCGTCGCGGTCGACGAGCGGTCGCGGGTCGACGTCGGGGTTGAGACGCGCCGTCGCGTCCTGCTGCTCCGGCTCGGCGAAGGTCGCCCCCTCGATGGTGATCGAGACGGACGACACCGAGGCGACCGACGCGAGCGAGCGGGTCAGCTGCTCGCGCATGCGCGCCTTGTCCTCGCCGCTCGAACCGAGGGCGTCGCGCGACAGGTCGACGAGCGCGGAGCCGTTCTCGATCGTGACCGCGTTGAGCGAGAGCTGCGTCCCCTCCGGGAAGGCCGACACGACGGCGCCCTTGAGCCAGTCGGACGGCCCGGCCAGCAGCGCGCTGGCGATGCGGGTGCCCGTGGACGACCGGGCGAGGAACCACCGTTCGTCGGGTACGAGGTAGCGGTACGTCGGATCGAAGAAGTACAGCGCGTGCTGCTGGAACTGCGACTCGAAGCTCACGGGCGTGAGGATGATCCCGTCCGGGGCGTAGGCGATCCGCCACTCCCCGCCCTCGCGGACGAACTGGAACGTCAGGGTCGACGTCGTCGGCCGGACCGCCTGGGTGTACTCGCCGTCGGCGTCGACGGTCGCACTGGCGGTCAGCGTGTAGGTGAGCTCGCGGTCGGCGACCCGCTCGATCGCGCCGCTGCCCTGCAGGACGGTGACGCCGCGGCGCGGGTTCCACTTCTCGGCGAACCCCGTGGCGAGGAACTCGCGGGCGGTGCCGTAGTCGTCCTGCGCGCCGGTGCCGGCGGCGACGAAGCCGCGCAGGATCGCGGTCTGGTCCATGCCGGCGACCGGTCGGTCCGGGCGGAGCTCGAAGCCGGAGATCGCCTCGTCCTTCACCGACTGCCCGGTACGCACGCCGCCACCCGTCGGGATCGCCGCGCACGCCGAGAGGGCGACCACGGAGAGCGCCGCGAGCGTCACCACCACCAGGGTCCGGAGTCGTGCGCGCATCAGTCCTCCCCCCGGACGGCGCGGGGGCCGTCGTAGGTCTCGTCGAGTTCGGGCAGCGGGATGGCGGAGGTCGCGGTGCCGAGCGACTCGCCACGCGGCAGGGTCAGCACGAACGTCGAGCCCTCGCCGGGGCGCGACCACACGTCGATCCGACCGCCGTGCAGGTTCGCGTCCCCGAGGGAGATCGCGAGACCGAGGCCGGTGCCGCCGATGGTGCGCTTGCGGCTCGGGTCGGCGCGCCAGAAGCGGTCGAACACCCGCGCTGCGTCCTCCGGTGGCATCCCGACGCCCTGGTCACGGACCGCGATCGCCACGGACCGGGAGTCGCTGTCGACGACGACCTGGACGGGCTTCGCGTCGCCGTGCTCGACCGCGTTGCCGACCAGGTTCCGCAGGATCCGCCGGATGCGCTTCGCGTCGAGCTGCATCGTGGTGTGGCCGCCGGGGGTGACGAGCTGCAGGTCGACGCCGGCACGGTCGGCGAGCGGGCGGAACTCCTCGACGATGTCGGCGGCGAGCGCGGCGGGCACGACGGGTTCGGTGTCGAGCTGCACCGCCTGGGCGTCGTAGCGGGAGATCTCGAGCAGGTCGGCCAGCAGCAGCTCGAAGCGCTCGACCTGTGCGTGCAGGAGCTCGGCGGACCGGCTCACCGACGGCTCGAAGGCGTGCCGCGAGTCGTAGAGCATGTCGCCCGCGAGCCGGATCGTGGTCAACGGCGTGCGGAGCTCGTGGGAGACGTCGGACACGAAGCGCTGCTGCACGCGGGAGAGCTCGGCGAGCTGGGTGATCTGCCGGCTGACCGCGTCGGCCATGTCGTTGAAGCTGCGCGCGAGGATCGCGATGTCGTCGTGACCCCGGACCGGGATGCGCTCGTCGAGCCGGCCGGCGGCGATCTTGCGACTCGTCTCGGCGGCACCGCGGATCGGCACGACGACGAGCCGCACCACGAGCGAGGTGACGAGCGCGATGAGGACGATGAGTGCGACGCCGCCGACCGACAGCGTCTGTGACACGAAGTCGAGGGTCTGCTGCGCGTCGGACAGGTCGTACACGATGTAGAGCTCGTACTGTCCGGCGCTCGGGACCTGCAGGACGGACCCGACGGCCAGGCCCGGCTCGCGGCGGCCGCCGTCGTCGAGCTGCACGGGCTGCAGGCTCAGTCGCCCGGTGTCCTTCCCGACCTCGCGGCGCAGGGCGTCGGTGATCACGGCGTCCGGGAAGCCCTGGCTCGCGAGGTTCTGCAGCGTCTGGGGCGTCGACTGGCCGGGCGTCCGCTCGATGGCGATGCTCGTGCCGCCCGGGCTCGTCGTGTTCGAGAGGATCGCCTGCTGCGCCTCGCTCTGCAGGGTCTCCAGCTCGGTCTGGTTGTTGTCCTCGGCCGCGGTCGCCGCGTCGAAGATGCCCTGCGCGACGATCGTCGCCCGGGCCGACTCGGACTCGATCTGGTCGCGGCGCTGCGCGTAGACGTTGTTCGAGATGCTGATCATGACCGCGGTACCGATGACGGCGACCGCGAGGCCGGTCGTCGCGACGGTGATCGCGACGCTGCGCACCATGAGCGACCGGCGCCACAGCCAGGCGACCGCGTACCACCCGCGACGGAGCCAGCGGCGGAGCCGACGCCGCACACGGGCGGCGCGACCGGGGAACCCGCGGCCGGCCCGCGGTGCGCCCCCGCCCGCCGCGGTACCGGACGACGCCGACGGCACGGTGCTCAGGCTCCTCCGGCCCGGTAGCCGACACCGCGGACGGTGGTGACGATCTTCGGGTTGTCCGGGTCGTGCTCGATCTTCGCGCGGAGCCGCTGCACGTGGACGTTCACGAGCCGGGTGTCCGCCTTGTAGTGGTAGCCCCAGACCTGGTCGAGGAGCATCTCGCGGGTGAAGACCTGGTTCGGCTTCTCGGCGAGCGCGCGGAGCAGGTCGAACTCGAGCGGGGTGAGCGCGATCACCGTGTCGCCGCGACGGACCTCGTGCGCGGCGACGTCGACGGTCAGGTCGCCCGCGTGCAGCACCGACGCGTCCCCCGCCGTCGGCCGCAGCCGCGTCTTGATGCGCGCGACGAGCTCCTTCGGGTTGAACGGCTTGACGACGTAGTCGTCGGCACCGTTCTCGAGGCCGGCGACGACGTCGGCGGTGTCGCCCTTCGCCGTCAGCATGATGATCGGGGTGCCGCTGTCCGCGCGGATCCGCTTGCAGACCTCGATGCCGTCGATCCCCGGCAGCATGACGTCGAGCAGCACGAGGTCGGGCTTCGTGCTGTGGAACGTCTCGACGGCGTCGTTGCCGTCGGCGCTGAACTCCGGGTCGTACCCCTCGGAACGGAGGACGATGCCGATCATCTCGGCGAGGGCCTGGTCGTCGTCGACGACGAGGATGCGCGGTGTCATGTGCATGGACTCCGTGGGACGGGCGGCGGTGCCGAGAGCCGGCACCCACAGTCACGATAGCCGAGCACCCGTCGCACCGGGATCTTGCGACAGTATGGGTGCACGGTCGCGCGTTCCGCTGCGCGACACGAGCACGACGAGGGGGCGGCGATGGCCGACTGGCAGGTTCCGGGATCCGGTGGGGGCGAGGACCGGACGGGAGGCCCGTCCCACCCCGCAGGGCAGCCGTCGTCCGCCGGGTGGTCGGGGCAGCAGCCGTGGCCGGCCCAGCAGGGCTGGCAGCAGCACGCCGGCCCCGGGCGTCCCGGTCCCGGTCCGCAGCGACCGCCGGCGCAGCGCCCGGTCGTCCCGCTCCGTCCGCTCGGCCTGGGCGACGTGCTCGCGGGGGCGTTCACGGTGTTCCGGCGGAACCCGCGCGTCCTGCTCCTCTGGAGCCTGCTGCTCAGCGGTGTGCTCGGGCTCCTCGCGACGCTGGCGAGCACCTTCGGGCAGCAGTCGCTGCAGGCGCGCATGTCGTCGGCGGTCGAGGCCGGCGGGAGCGGCGCGGGGGACGTCGTCGCCGGGTCCGTGACCCTCTTCCTCGTGCTCTCGGTCGGGCTGCCCTTCCTGGCCTACCTGGGCCGGGCCTTCCTCGTCGCGCCGGTCGCGGCGGACACCGGGCAGCGCGTGCTCGGGCGCCGCGCGAGCTTCCGCGGCCTCTGGGCGCTCCTCGCCGGTCGGCGGTGGCCGGTCCTCGCGTGGATCCTGCTGCAGCTCGCCGCGGGCCTGGTCCTCGGCGCGGTGTTCGGCGGACTCGTGGTCGGCATCGCGGCCGGTCTGGTCGCGGGTCGCTCCGGCATCGGCGGCTTCATCGGCGCGTTCTTCCTGCTCGCCCTCGGCGCACTCGTCGTGGTCGCCTGGCTGGCGACGAGGTTCGCGTTCACCGTCCCCACGATCGCCCTCGAGGGCCGGGGCGTCCTCTCGGCAGCGGCGCAGTCGTGGCGACTCACCCGCGGGGCGTTCTGGCGCACCTTCGGCATCGTCCTGCTCGTCCAGGTCGCATTCGGGATCGCGGGGTCGATCGCGTCGATCCCGCTCACGTTCGGCACGGTCCTGGCCATCGGCGCCTTCGACCCGCTCGGGCAGACGGGCGCGGCCGCCGGTGTGGGCGTCGGGGCCGTCGTGGCCATCGTGCTCGGTGCGCTGCTGTCCATCGCCGTGCAGTGCGTCACCGACGTGCTCAGCGCCTCGGTCCTGACCTTCCTCGCCCTCGACCGCCGCATCCGCACCGAGGCGCTCGACCAGCGGATCGCCGCGCACCTGGACACCGGGGAGCCGTCGGACCCGTTCGCACCGGCGCCCGCCGTCGCCCGCCCGCCGTGGCCCGGTCAGCAGGGGCCCGGACAGCAGGGCCCCGGACAGCCCTGGCCCGGCCCGCAGCAGCCCACGCAGCAGTGGCCCGGCCCACAGCAGCCGTCGCAGCAGTGGCCGGGGCAACCGTGGCCGGGCGGCTCGTGACGCTCGGTCCGGACGAGGCACGTCGACTGCTCGAACGCGAGCTCGAGCGAGCCGACTACGACGGTGCGCGCGCGACCTGGTGGGACCGGGCCTCGCGCCACGTGCTCGAGTGGCTCGGGTCCTTCCGCCCGGGCGGCGGGCTGGACTCCCCCGTCCTCGGGCAGTCCGTGCTCTGGATCGCGGTCGTCGTGCTCGTGGCGGTCGTCGTGCTCGTGGTCGTCGCCCGCGGTCTCCCCCGTCGGCGGGCCCGCACCGCGCGGTCCGACGACGGGAGCGTCTTCGACGCCGACGACGTCCGGTCCGCCCGCGAGCTCGGCGACGCCGCCCGATCCGCCCTGCGCGCGGGCGACTGGTCCGCCGCGGTCCTCGACGGGTACCGCGCCGTCGCGCGCGGACTCGCCGAACGCGACCTCGTGCGCGAGGTCCCCGGCGCCACGGCACGGGCCGTCGCCGGCCGCGCGGCACCGTGGTTCCCCGACCACGCGGACCGGATCGACCGGGCAGCGCGCGCCTTCGACGACGTCCGGTACCTCGGCACCGAGGCCGACGAGGCCACGGCACGCTCGGTCATCGACACCGAGGCGACGGTCCGCGGTGCCCGACCCGCGGTCGCACCGGCGGTGTCGACGTGAGCGCCGCCGCGACCGCGACCCGCGTCGTCCGCGCCCCGGGCAGGCTCGGTCGCGTCGCCTTCTGGGTCGTCATCGTGCTCGTCGGCCTGCTGCTCGCCGGGCTCACCGCGGCGGTGCAGTCCTCCACCGACCCGTCCCGCGAGCCGCTCGACCCGACCTCGACGACGGCGAGCGGTGCGCGGGCGCTCGTCCGGGTGCTCGAACAGCAGGGCACCCGGGTCGACGTGGTCGACCGCGTGGACGGCCTCGACGGCGACGCACTCCGCGGTGCGACGGTCCTGGTCGACGACTCCGCCGGCGCCCTCGACGCCGGGGTCGCCCGCCGACTCGGTCGCTCGGCCGAGCACGTCGTCCTGGTCACCACGGACCAGGCCGCACTCGACGCCCTGGGCCTCGACGTGGTCGCCGCCGGCCCCGTGCTCGGGGACGACACCGTCGCGACCACCGGGTGCGCCGTCCCGGCCGTCGCCGCCGCCGAGCGCATCACCACGAGCGGCCAGGGCTACCGCCCGCCGTCGGACGGCCCCGTCCCGTCCGGCACCGACCTCTGCGCCACGACCGGCAGCGGGGACGACCGCGTCGCCGGCATCGTCCGGACCGCCACGCCCGGCGGCGACGTCACCCTGGTCGGCACGACGGGGGCGCTGCGGAACGACACGATCACGACCGCGGGCAACGCCGCCTTCGCACTCGACCTGCTCGGTTCCGGTGACCGGCTCGTCTGGTACACGCCGACCCGGACGTCGGCCGACGCCGCGCCGACGATCGGCTCGCTCGCGCCGCCGTGGGTGCCCGGCGCCCTGCTGCTGCTCGGCCTCGTCGCGGTCGCGGCCGGCGTCTGGCGCGGTCGCCGGCTCGGGCCCCTCGTCGTGGAACGGATGCCCGTGGTCGTCCGCGCCTCCGAGACCACCGAGGGGCGCGCACGCCTCTACGCCAGGACCCGGGACCGCACGCACGCGCTGGACACCCTGCGGCTCGCAGCGCTCCGACGGGTCGGGCACCGCCTCGGGCTCCCCCGCGGTGCGCACGTCGACGAGGTCGTCCGTGCCGCGGCCCGCGCGACCGGTCGTCCCGACCCCGCCGTCGGCGCCGTCCTGGTGGGCGGCCCGACGACCGACGACCGTGCGCTCCGCGACGGCGCAGCGGCCCTCGACGAGCTCGAGCGTGCCGTCCGCGCGGCGACCGGCGCCCCCGTCCCGCAGACCTCCACCCCCCGAACGCCCCACCGCAACCGACGAGGAGCACGACCGTGACCGATCCGTCACCCGCCCAGGAACCGAACGGCACGACCCGGACCGACGCTGCGTCCACCACCAGGACGCGGCCCGCCACGGAACCGGACGCCACGGCACGCCCGACCGGCGGCACCGACGCGCTCCGGGACGCCTTCGGCCGGCTCCGCGCCGAGGTGGGCAAGGCCGTCATCGGCCAGGAGGGCGCCGTGTCCGGGATGATCGTCGGCATCCTCGCGCAGGGCCACGTCCTGCTCGAGGGCGTCCCCGGCGTCGCGAAGACGCTGCTGGTGCGCAGCCTCGCAGCGGCCATGTCGCTCGACACGAAGCGCATCCAGTTCACCCCGGACCTGATGCCCGGGGACGTCACGGGCTCGCTCGTGTTCGACGCGTCGACCGGCACCTTCCCGTTCCGCGAGGGCCCGGTCTTCACGAACGTGCTGCTCGCCGACGAGGTGAACCGCACGCCGCCGAAGACGCAGTCCGCACTGCTCGAGGCGATGGAGGAACGCCAGGTCAGCGTGGACGGCGCCGCGCGGCCGCTGCCCGACCCGTTCTTCGTCGCCGCGACGATGAACCCCATCGAGTTCGAGGGGACCTACACGCTGCCGGAGGCGCAGCTCGACCGCTTCCTGATGAAGCTCACGCTCGACGTGCCGCCCCGGGACGTCGAGTGGCAGGTGCTCCGTCGGCACGCGGACGGCTTCGTCCCGCGGGACGTCCGGTCGGCCGGGGTCCGGCCGGTCCTCGGCGTCGACGAGGTCCTCGCGGCGCAGCGGGCCGTCCGCGCGGTGGGGGCGCGCGACGACGTCCTGGCGTACGTGGTCGACCTCGCCCGCGCCACCCGGCAGGCGCCGTCCGTCCGCATCGGCGTGAGCCCCCGCGGTGCGACGGCGCTCCTCGCCGCCGCGAAGGCGTGGGCGTGGCTCACCGGCTACGACGCGATCACGCCGGACCACGTGCAGGCGATGCTCCTGCCGGTCTGGCGGCACCGGCTGCGCGTGGCCGCGGACGCCGAGCTCGAGGGCGTCGGGGCGGACGGGGTGCTGCAGCAGGTCGTCGAGCAGGTCCGGGTGCCCTTCTAGTGGCCGTCTCCGGTCGCTTCGTCGCGCTCCTGGCGGTCGCGATCGTCCCCACGGTGCTGCTCGGCAGTGCCTGGGGCGGCGTGGCGTGGGCGGCCGTCGTGGTGCTCGCCGCCGGGCTCGACGTCCTGCTCGCCGCCGATCCGGGCTCGGTCCGCGTCGAGCGACGGATGCCGCAGCTGGTCCGACGCGGCAGCACCGCCGACGGCACGCTCGTCCTGGCGAACGACGGACGTCGGCCGCTGCGCGCGGTCGTCCGGGACATGTGGGAGCCCTCCGCCGGCCACGCGCCGCACCGGATCCGCTCGACGGTGCCCGCCGGGGAACGCCGGACCGCCCGGGTGCGCTTCACGCCCTTCCGTCGCGGCCGTCGCACCAGCGCCGGGGTCGCCGTCCGGTCCTTCGGCCCGCTCGGCCTCGCCGCCCGGCAGGCCGTCCTGGACGCGCCCGGTTCGCTGGTGGTCACGCCGCCCTTCCGGTCGCGTCGGCACCTGCCCTCCCGGCTCGCCCGGCTCCGCGAACTCGACGGTGAGACCACCCTGCAACTGCGGGGTCACGGGACGGAGTTCGACTCCCTGCGCGACTACGTGCGCGGCGACGACGTGCGGTCGATCGACTGGCGCGCGACCGCCCGGCGGCAGGACCTGGTCGTCCGGACGTGGCGACCGGAGCGTGACCGCCGCGTCGTCATCGTCGTCGATGCCGGTCGTGCCGGCGCCGGACGCGTCGACGACGAGCCGCGGCTCGACACGTTCATCGAGTCCGCGCTGCTGCTCGGCGCGCTCGCGACGGCTGCCGGCGACCGGGTCGAGCTGGTCGTGCTCGACGACACCGTCCGCGACCGGGTCCACGGTGCGACGCGGACCGACGTGGTGCGACGCTTCGGCGAACGGCTCGCACTCGCCGAGCCGGGCCTCGCGGCGACGGCCTGGTCGGCGGTCCCGGCAGCCGTCGACGCCGTGACGACCTCACGGTCGTTCGTCGTGCTCCTGTCGAGCCTGGACTCCGTCGGCGCCTCGGCCGACCTGCTCGCGGTGCTCCCCCGGCTCACGCGACGGCACGCCGTCGTCGTCACGAGCATCGCGGACCCGGCCGTCGAGCGGATGGCGAGCGGGGTCGCCGAAGCCGGTCACGGGACACCGGAGCAGCGGGACGGACGGATGTCGCGCCTCCTGGCCGGGTCCGGTGCCGAGCGCGACGTCTACCGACGAGCGGCCGCGGAACGGACCCTGCTCGACGCGGACGGCGTCGGGGACGTCGCACGCCGGGCCGGCGCCGAGGTCGTGCGCGGTGGGCCCGGGGCCGTGCCACCGGCCGTCGCCGACGCGTACATCCGCGCGAAGGCGGCCGGCCGGCTCTGAGCTGCGGCCGGCGGGCGGCGGGCGCACGACCGACGGTTCAGCCCACGGCTCAGCCCGCGGTGAGCGCCGTCGCGCCACGCTCGAACTCCTCGACGTCACCGCGCTCACCCGCGCGGAACGCACGGCCGCCGAGCACCCACTGGTACCAGAGCACCGCGGCCAGTGCGACCGTGCCGATGCCGATCTTCACCGGCCACGGCCAGTCCTGGCGGGTCACCACGCCCTCGACCAGCCCGGAGAGGAGCAGGGTGAGCGCGAGACCGACCGCGACCGTGAGGAGGGCTCGACCGTCCTCCGCCAGGGCCTGCGCCCGCGTGCGCGCACCGGGGGCGATCCACGACCAGCAGATCATCAGGCCGGCGGCACCGGCGAGGAAGACCGAGTACAGCTCGAGCTGACCGTGCGGAGCGATCCAGAGGAAGAAGTCGCCGAGCCGCCCCTGCGAGTGCATGATCGCCGCGGAGACGCCGAGGCTCACCGCGTTCTGCACGATCGACACCGGGACGTAGAGCCCCGTGATGCCGAAGGCCACCATGCGTGCCGCGATGAAGGCGTTGTTCGACCACACCTGCGCGGTGAACGCCCCCAGGCCGTGGTCGGAGTAGTACGCCTGGAAGTCCTCCGTCGCGTACTGCCGCAGGGCCTCCGGCGTGCCGAACGTCGTGACCGCTCCCGGGGTCGACGCGATCCACACGGCCACGATCGCCGTGATCGCGACCGTTGCCGCCGCGACCCAGACCGTGACCCAGCGGATGCGGTACAGCGCCGCCGGGAGGTGCCGCGCGAAGAACGTCGTGACGGCGGTCAGGGGGTCGACCGGCGTGCCCGTGAAGCGCAGTCGTGCGCGGAACACGGTGCGGGACAGGCGGTCCCCCACCGCGGAGCCGGGCGCGACGCCGCGGACCCGCGCGAGGTCGGTCGCGACCTCCTGGTAGCCGCTGACCAGCCGGTCCGCGTCCGCGCCCGACCCGTGTCGGGCGCGGGCGAGCCGGTCGACCTCGTCCCAGCGGTCGCCGTGCACCGCGCTGTAGGCCTCCAGGTCCACGTGCCTCCCCCGATCGCGCACACCGGGCCCCCGAGGGGACCCGCTCACGACAGAATGATCCCATGGGGAAGACGCGCGTGCCACGCGACCTGTCCGACGCCCGCTTCGGCGGGACGCTCGACGAGACCGCCGACGAGCTCGTCGTCGGCGAGGCCGTCGCGCTCGACGTGCAGCCGGCCGGCATCGTGCTGCGACTCGCGGCGGCGCTGCTCGACGGGGTCTGCCTCGTGGCGCTGCTCGCCATGCTGCTGTTCGGGCTCGCGAGGGTGTGGCCGCCCGGCGCCGACACCGTGTGGCTGCTGCCCCTCGGCATCGGGGCCGCGGTGACGGTGCTCGTGCTCGTCCCGGCCGGGATCGAGACCGTCACGCGGGGCAAGAGCGTCGGACGGTACGCCGCCGGGACCCGGGTGGTGCGGGTCGACGGAGGCGCGATCGGGTTCCGGCACGCCTTCACCCGCGCACTGGTCGGGCTGCTCGAGCTCTGGTCCACCCTGGGCTCCGTCGCGTTCGTCGTGGCGCTGTTCGGCTCGCGCCCCAGACGCCTCGGCGACCTGCTCGCCGGCACCTTCGTGCAGCACGAACGCGGCGCACGTCGGCGCGACGTGGAGGTCCTGCTGCCGGTCGAACTCGTGCCGTGGGCAGCGGTGGCGGACGTGTCGGCGCTGCCGCAGCGGCTCGAGGACCGCCTCGGGGCCTTCTTCCGGTCGGCCGGCGACCTACGGCCGGAAGCGCGCGAGACCGCCGCGCGGATGCTCGCGGCGGCGGTCGCGGAGCACGCCTCCCCGGTGCCGGACGTCCACCCCGAGGTGTTCCTCGCGGGCGTCGTCGCCGTGCGGCGGGAGCGCGACGTGCGGGCACTGCGGGCGCGGGCAGCACTGCTCGACGGTGCGGCGGCCGTCGCCGGGGCGCGGCCGCCGGGCTTCCCGCGCTGAGGCGCTGGCGCCGCCCCGCGCGGCGACGGGAGCCGCGCAGCAGCGCGGCGCCGGCGCGATCAGTACCGGTAGTGGTCCGGCTTGTAGGGGCCCTCGACGGGCACACCGATGTAGGCGGCCTGCTCCGGCCGGAGCTCGGTGAGCCGGACCCCGAGGGCGTCGAGGTGCAGGCGCGCGACCTTCTCGTCCAGGTGCTTCGGCAGCACGGAGACCCCCGTCGGGTACTCCTCGCGCCTCGTGTGCAGTTCGATCTGCGCCAGGACCTGGTTCGTGAACGAGTTGCTCATCACGAACGAGGGGTGCCCCGTCGCGTTGCCGAGGTTCATCAGCCGTCCCTCGCTCAGCACCAGGACCGAGCGGCCGTTCGGCAGCCGCCACTCGTGCACCTGCGGCTTGATCTCGACCTTCTCGACCCCCGGCAGCGCCTCGAGCCCCGCCATGTCGATCTCGTTGTCGAAGTGTCCGACGTTCGCGACGACCGCCAGGTGCTTCAGCGCGAGCACCTCGTCGACCCCGACGACGCCGAGGTTGCCGGTGCAGGTCACCACGATGTCGACCTCGCCGGCGACGTCCGCCAGCCGGGCGACCTGGTAGCCGTCCATCGCCGCCTGCAGTGCGCAGATCGGGTCGACCTCGGACACGACGACCCGGGCGCCCTGGCCGCGGAGCGCCTCGGCGGCGCCCTTGCCGACGTCCCCGTAGCCCACGACGAAGGCGACCTTGCCGCCGATGAGCACGTCGGTGGCCCGGTTGAGCCCGTCGGGCAGCGAGTGCCGGATGCCGTACTTGTTGTCGAACTTCGACTTCGTCACCGAGTCGTTGACGTTGATCGCCGGGAAGCGCAGCTCGCCCTTCCGAGCGAGCTCGTACAACCGGTGCACGCCCGTGGTGGTCTCCTCGGTGACGCCCTGCACCTCGGCCGCGATGCGGGTCCAGCGGTCGGTGGAGCGCTCGAGCGACGCGGCGACGGTCGCGAGCACGATCCGCCACTCGGCGCTCGCGTCGGCCCCCGGCTCCGGAGCACGTCCGGCGGCCTCGGCGTCCGCACCGGTGTGCAGGAGCATCGTCGCGTCCCCGCCGTCGTCGAGGATGAGGTTCGGCCCCGTCCACGACTCCCCCGCGGCAGCGGCCTCGACGCTCCAGTCGAAGATGCGGTCGGTGCACCACCAGTACTCGTCGAGCGTCTCGCCCTTCCACGCGAACACCGGGACGCCCGCGGGTGACGCCGGGGTCCCCGTCGGCCCCACAGCGACCGCCGCGGCGGCCTCGTCCTGCGTGGAGAAGATGTTGCAGCTCGCCCAACGGACCTGCGCGCCGAGGGCCACGAGGGTCTCGATGAGGACCGCGGTCTGCACGGTCATGTGCAGGGACCCGGCGATCCGCGCACCGGCGAGCGGCTGCGACGGCCCGAACTCCTGACGCAGGGCCATCAGGCCCGGCATCTCGTTCTCGGCCAGGCGGATCTGGTGGCGACCCGCCTCGGCGAGGGCGAGGTCGGCGACGCGGAACGGGGCGGCGGTGCGGGTCTCGGTCGACATGGCGTCAGTCTGGCACGCCGGGAGGCGCGGACCGTCAGACGACGTCACGGACGTCGGGCGGGCCTCCAGGCCGCACCGGGAGACGCTGGACGGACCGGCTCACCTCCGGCGGGCGGGCCACCGGAACCGACGCACTCGGCGGCCGTCGGTCGGCGGCGTGGGCCACCGGGACCGCGGTGCGCGGCCTCAGTCCGCGGGCGCTGCGTCCCGCCGGATCGGTTCGCGCCGCACGACGTCCCAGCCGCGGGGCACGCGCAGGCGGGCCGCGTGACGGGCGCAGAGGTCGTACCCGTGCGGCTCGACACGGGTGGAGAGGGGCCCGACGACGACCATGGAGTCGCCGTAGTCGTACGTCAGGGTCGCCGAGGCGCTCGCGCCACAGGCGACCTTGCTGCAGATCCGTACGTCCATACCGACACCGACCCTACCGGGCGCACCACCGCGACGGCCTGCCGAGGGCCGTCGCCGGGGTCGGCCACGCCCTCGCCGCGTACGATGGCGGGATGCGTCGGAAGCACCCCACCGTCACCCCCGTCGACCGCGCCCGTGGTCGGTCACGGCACGGACGCGGTGGCCGGTCGAGTGTCACCGGACCGGAGCTCGCGCCCGTCATCACGCGCGCCGAGACGTTCGACCGCATCGTCGGCGACACCGCCCACTACCTGGTGGGGCTCTGGCCGGACGAGCTCGCCGGGGTGGTGTTCCAGGTGGCCGACATGCCGACCGACCAGACGCTGCCGGACCGCCTCCCCCGCTGGCGGGTCGACCGCGGCGACCGGCGCGTGACGCTGTTCCGGATCCCCGTCGAGCGGGTCACCCGGAGTCCGGAGAAGGACGACACGGACCGCCGCGTGATCATCGAGACCGCGGTGTTCCGTGCGGTCGGCGAGCTCATCGACAAGGACCCGTGGGACCTGGCGCCCGACCGGTACCGCCACTGGTGACCGACACGGACCAGCACCCACGGCCGGACCCGGCACCCGACCGGTACCGCCACCGGTGACCGACACGGACCAGCACCCACGGCCGGACCCGGCACCCGACCGGTACCGCCACCGGTGACCGACACGGACCAGCACCCACGGCCGGACCCGGCACCCGACCGGTACCGCCACCGGTGACCGACACGGACCAGCACCCACGGCCGCACCCTGCGTCCGACCGGCACCGCCACCGCTGACCGACGGGCCTCGGCGTCAGGGGTAGACGCGCACCGGGGTCGAGACCTCCGTCGCCGGCCGCACCGGGAAGCCGGCGATGCCGTCGTCCGCGTCGTAGCTGACGCCCGCGACGAGCCCCTCGGCGCCGGTGAGCTCGAGCTGCGTCGACACGGGGACCTGCACGGTGGCCGTGCTGCCCGAGGCGACGTCCACCTCCTGCTCACGGTCCCCCGAGGTGATCGTCACCGTCGCGTCCGACCGCGTCGGGTTGACGAGGTTCATCCGCGACCCGCCGCCGGGCGCGACCGCGGTCACGACACGGTCGCCGAGGGGCTCCGCGGACGCGAACCAGCCGAGGTCGGTCCGACCGTCGTCGGTCGGCTTCGTGGTGCGGGCCCCCGCGACGAGCGGCTCCGTCGACGTCACCGTGAGCGAGTACCGCCCGTCCGGGAAGTCGTCGAGGGCGACGTCGGTGACGACCCCGGGCTCAGCGGTCGCGTTCACCGTCGAACCGCCGCCGTCCGCCGTCGTGATGCCGACGGTCACGCGTGCAGCGCGGTCGCCGGGGACGAACAGGCGGAGCACCGGGGTGGCGTCCTCGGTGTCGTCCCCGCGCTGCGCCTCCTCGGCGCCGCTCAGCACGACCGCGGGGATCACCTGCGTCCGCGCCGGTGCGGCGCCGCCGGAGACGACGTCGTAGCCGCCCGGGGTCAGCGTCCGCACGATGCTCTCCTGCATGTGCGCGACGATCTGCCCGCCGGACGAGGTCACGTGCACGACCGTCGACCCCTGGTCGGCGACGAAACCGGACAGCGGCACGACCTTCTGCGTGTTCGGTGCGACCACGATGCCGGTGGTCCCGGGCGCCTGCACGGTACCGGAGGCGTCGAACACGTCGAGGTCCACGGTGGCGTTGACGTCCGTCGGGTTCGACAGCGTGATGAGGCTGGTCCGGCCGGTCTCGGTGGAGCCGCCGACCAGCCAGGTCGACTGGCCGGGGTCGTCGCAGGACGCCGCGCCGAAGCCGACGAGGTCCCCCGACGACACGCTCTGCGAGGTGCTGCCGGCGACCTGCGGCGTGCTGTCACCGGCGGGCGCGGTGAGGAGCTGGGGGTCGCTGCCGCCGGTGGTCGACGAGCCGAGGGTCGACCGGTCGACGGTGCTGCCGGTGGTGCCGGTCGCGACCTCCGACGACCCGACGGTGCTGGCCGTCGTCGCGTCGTTCCCGGACTCGTCCGAGAGCCGCAGCGCGCTGCCGGCGCACACGCGCTCGGCGTCGGCGGGCACCGGTGTGACGAGTCGACCGGCCGGGCGGAGCGCGGTGCTCTCGGTGCCGATCGCGTGCGCGGCCGTCACGGCGCCGGCGGCGACGACCACGGCGACCGCGGTCGCGGTGCCGCGGACGACCCACCGTCGGACGGACCGGTGCTCGGTGCTCATTCGTCGCGCTCCTCGTCGAAGGTGGTGGCTGGTTCCTCGGCCTCGATGACGTTCGAGGTGGCACGGCGGCGACGCGGTGCGGTCGGGACGGCGAGCAGGGCCGCTGCGCCGAAGACCACGCCGAGCACGATCAGGTACAGCACGTGCGTCGCCTGGGTCGCGGCCGAACCGGTGGACACCCGGTCGACGTCGCCCTCGTAGTGGAAGAGCCGGCCGGAGGTGGTCTCGCCGATGCTCGTGAACCGGGCGTCCTGACCGATCGCTCCGGCCGCACGGTCGTGCACCTGCTGCGCCGCGTCGGCGTCCGGTGCGTCGTCGAGCAGCACGAACGAGATGCCGAGCTCGCGGAGCGCGGGTTCGGGGTCGTACCCGCTGCGGCTGGCGAGGTTCCCGGCGAGTGTGGCCAGCTGCGCGCCCGACCTGCTGAGGCGGAGCGCGGTGGAGTCGAGCGTCGTCTGGTCGTCGAGCGTCGAGCCCTGGCCGCGTTCGAGCGACACCGCGAGGGAGCCGTCGGTCTGCGGGTCGACCACGAGCGTGCCGACGTCCGGGTTGGCCTGGGCCTCGGCGTTCACGTAGGCGCTCAGGACCCGTCCGGTGGTCGGCTGCAGGAGCGTGTCACCGAGGGTGGACGCGGCGAAGGCGGGGGTGACCGCGACCCCGGCGAACACCGCCGCGACGAGTGCGGTGACCGGAGCGGTCCGCGGCAGCACGTCGATGCCGATCGACGCCGCGAGCACGATGCCGAGCGCCGTCACGGACAGGGCGCTGCCGGGCCACACGATCGTCGTGGTCGAACCGACCCCGGTGACGGTGAGGTGGGTCGCACCGAAGGCCGTCGCGTAGCCGAGGAGCGCCAGGACGAGCGCTGCGCCGGCGACGGCCCAGCGGTGTCCGAGGAGCGCCCCGACCGCGAGCACGACGACCGGCAGCGCGAGGACGGCCATCGCGACGGGCAGGACCGCCGCCGCGAGCCCGAGGGGCGTCGTCGCGGGGAGCCACCCGCTCCAGTCCGGCAGCGGCTGCCCGACCGCGAGCTGGAGCGCCGAGGGGGCGCGCGTGGCGGAGGGGACGCCCGGGTCCGCGAACACGGCGAGCGGGTTGCCGCGGGCGACCTGCGCCAGGACGAGCGGCAGGAAGAGCACGGCGGCGGGGACCGGGATGAAGACCCGACGGTGCGCACGCCGCCAGCCGACGACGAGGGACACGACCCACCCGACCAGCAGGACCGGCAGCAGCGACGGCGCCGAGGCCGCGACGACCGCGAAGAGCAGCGACGCGCCGGACGCCCATGCCCACGAGCGGTGCGCCTCGAGCACCGCCAGCAGCAGCCACGGGAGCAGCACGTGCGCGATGACGGCCCCGAGGTGTCCGGTCGTGACGGCGCCGACGAGCGTCGGGGTGATCGTGTACAGCGCGGCACCGACGACGGGCACCCAGGTGCGGGTGGTGACCTTGCGGACCACGAACCAGGCGCCGAGCGCGGCGAGCGGGAACGAGAGCAGGAGCACGACCACGACCGAGGTCGACGGCGACCAGGCGGTGATCGAGCCGAGCACGGCGAGCACGGCGGCGAACGGGTCGCTCGGGCCGGTGGAGCCGGTCCCGACCGAGTGCCAGCCGTAGCCGACGTTCTGCCACAGTCGCCCGATCGAGGTGCTGAGCGGCAGGAGTCCGCCGCCCGTGACCGCGGGGGTGCCGAGCAGCGGGTACAGCGTCACCACGCTGAGCGCGGCCGCCGCGAGCACGACCCACACGCCGCCGTCGCCGAGGAACGATGCCCGCGCGATCGGGGCGTCCTCGACCCGGGCGAGTTCGACGTCGCGCGAGGTGGTCCGTCGCTCGTGCACCCGGCGCCAGCTGACACGGAGGGGCTCGACGGCAGCCCACCCGACCCGACGGGTCCGCGCGGCGTTCGCCCGCGCCCGTCGGACGCCGCCACCGAAGGCCACGGCGAGGGCGGCGGCGAGTTCACCGGAGACCGCGGCGGGGTGCTTCGCGACGAGGTGGCCGACGGCCCGGACGAGCGCGGTCGGCACGAGCAGCAGCCAGTGCAACCAGAGCAGCCCGGCGGGGGCGTACGTCAGCCGGCGGTGCAGTTGCGCCTGGCGGTGCAGGCGCACGCGCCGCCCCTCGGAGACGCGCTTGCGGCCGAACTCCTCGATCGGTCCGGCACTCGTCACGCGGGCCTCGGGCACCACGGCGACGCGGTGTCCGGCGAGGCGCGCACGGATGCAGAGGTCGAGCGCGGCGTCGACGTCCGGCAGCGCCGGGTCGAAGCCGCGGAGTTCGCGCCAGACCGAGCGGCGCACGAGCATGCCGGCGGCGGACACGCCCATCACGTCGGTGTGCCGGTCGTGCTGGCCCTGGTCGAGCTCGTCCTGCACGAGGGCCAGCGATCGGCCGGCGCGCGTCGTGCTCTCCCCGAACGCACGGATCCGTGCGGGGTCGTCCGTGTCGACGAGCTTCGGCCCGGCGACCACGACGGACGGCGCGATCTCGACCGCGGAGAGCATCTCGGCGAGTGCGGTCGGTGCCGGAGCGTTGTCGTGTCCGAGCAGCCACAGCCACTCGTCGGGCGCTGCGTCGGTCCCGTCGTCGCCGTCGGCGGTCGGCGCTTCGCGCTCCCCCGCCGCGACGGCCTCGCCGAAGGGGCGCCCGGCGGGCAGGCGCACGAGCCCGGCGGACCCGCCCAGGGCGAGCTCGGCCGTCGACCCGTCGGTGGAACCGACGTCGACGACGACCAGGTTGTCGGGGTGCCGGGTCTGGGCGACGAGGGCGTCCAGGGTCCGGTCGAGGTGCTCGCCGCCGTTCGCGGTCACGAGGACCGCGGTGACGCGGGGCTGGGCGGACCGGGGCTGCGCGGGACTGGGCTGCATGACGCGCGTCACTCTACGGTCTGGAGGCGCGGGACCGGTCTGCGGGAACGGCGCGCCGTCAACCTGTGCGCACCATCAACGGACGGTGGGTGGCGGAGGCGGGAGGCGCCTCCAGGCCGACCGACGCCCGTCGCGCTGCGCGCGGTGGGTGCGTCAGGCGCGGCGGCGGAGCTTCCGGCGCTCGCGTTCGGAGAGGCCGCCCCAGATGCCGAAGCGCTCGTCGTTCTCGAGCGCGTACTCGAGGCACTGCGACCGGACCTCGCACGACCCGCAGATCTTCTTCGCCTCGCGGGTGGAGCCGCCCTTCTCGGGGAAGAACGCCTCGGGGTCGGTCTGGGCGCAGAGCGAGTCGACCTGCCACGACAGCGGGTTCTCCTCGTCGCCCTCGGCACGGCGGACACCGGGGACACCGAGCGACACCGGGTCGACGTGCCAGTCCTCCGGCACGCCGGCGTGGAAGTCGGAACCGTTCACCCTGATCACCCCTGACATGTCGACGACGGCCTGCAACGACCGAAGCCGCTGCCTGTAATTACAGCGGTGTGATTCCGTTCCGTCAAGTCGCGGATCATAGAAGGTGCTGACCGCTGCGGCGTGTCATGTCCCCCGTACGGGCGTGTCGCAGGCCGTCTGTCCGGCGATCGGGGGACACACTGCGCACTCCGACCGCCGTGCCCGGACCTCAGCCGACGCGGCGACGGGCCTCCCAGGCGCTGGACACCATCTCGTCGAGCGAGTGCCGCATCGCCCAGTCGAGGTCGCGCGCGGCGGCCTCGCCGGTCGCGACGATCCGGGCGGGGTCACCCGGACGCCGGGGCGCGACCTCGGGCTCGAACGCGATCCCGGTGCCCGACGCCATGGCGTCCATGATCTGCCGGACGCTCACGCCGTCCCCGCTGCCGAGGTTGTAGGCGCGCTCGAGCTGCTCGCCCGCCTCGAGCTTCTGCGCCGCGACGGCGTGCGAGTGCGCGAGGTCGGCGACGTGGATGTAGTCGCGGACGCAGGTGCCGTCCGGGGTGTCGTAGTCGTCGCCGTTGATGCGCGGCACCCGGCCGGCGAGCAGCGCCTCGAACACGAGCGGGAACAGGTTGTGGGGGCTGGCGTCGTACAGGTCCGGCTCCCCCGACCCGACGACGTTGAAGTAGCGGAGCGAGGTGGTGGCGAACCCGGCGGCGACCTCCATGTCCCGGAGCAGCCACTCGCCGATGAGCTTGGACTCGCCGTACGGCGACTCCGGTGCCTTCGGGGTGTCCTCGACGACGACGTCGACGTCGGGTGTGCCGTAGACCGCGGCGCTCGACGAGAACACGGCCTTGGTGACGCCGTTCTCCGCCATCGCCCGGAGCAGGGTCGCGGTACCGGTGACGTTCTGCTCGTAGGTGTGCAGCGGCCGCTCGACCGAGACGCCGGCGTACTTGAAGCCGGCGACGTGCACGACGCCGGTCACCGCGTGCGCACGGAGGGTGCTGGCCAGCAGGTCGCCGTCGAGGATCGTCCCCTCGACGAACGGCACGTCCTCCGGCACGAAGGCACGGAACCCGCTCGACAGGTCGTCGAACGCGACGGTGTCGATCCCTGCGGCGCGCAGCGCGCGGACGACGTGGGACCCGATGTACCCGGCACCGCCGGTGACCAGCCAACTCATGCTCGTCACGCTAGCGGACGGCACCGTCCCCTCGGGCCGCAGGCCGCTGCGTGTTCACGCACCGGTCGCGATGAAGACCGTGGACGTCAGACCGGTCGCGGCGTCGGCCTCGACCGTCACGTCGCCCTCGTCCGGCGTGACGTAGCAGGACTCCCCCTGGCGGAGCAGGGTCGCGGACCGCGCGCCGACGAGGGTCACGGCGCCCGTGGTGCAGACCGCGATGCTCGGGCCGGAGAGCGGTGCCACACCGCCGGTGCCGAGGCCGACCGGACGACCGTCGCCGGTGACGCGGACCAGCGCGAACCCGACCCCGTCCGGAGCGAACCGGTCGACGCCCTGGTCGAGGCGTTCCGGGGTCAGCACCGGTGCCGGGTACGCGGTGAAGTCGAGCACCCGCAGGAGTTCCGGGACGTCGACGTGCTTCGCCGTCAGGCCACCACGGAGCACGTTGTCCGACGGCGCCATGAGCTCGATGCCGAGCCCGTCGAGGTAGGCGTGCACGTTGCCCGCGGGCAGGTACATCGCCTCGCCGGTCCGGAGCGTGACGCGGTGCATGAGCATCGACACGACCACGCCGGGATCGCCCGGGTACGCGGCGGCCAGGTCGACCACCGTCTGCACGTTCGGGGTGCGGTCGTCCTCCGGCAGGGCGGTGGCGAGGTCGGACGCCGCCTGCACCACGGCGAGCGCCGACGCATCGGCGGTCTCGAGCCAGCGCACGGTGTCCTCGAGCCCCTGCGCGAGGTGCGCGAGCAGCGGTCCGAGCCGTCCGCTCCCGCCGTCGAGCGACTCGACCTCGGCCACGGAGTCACCGACCGGGCGGAAGCCGCTGAGCGCCTCGAACCGGTCACTGAGGGCGACGACGAGCTCGGGCTTGGGGAACGGGTCCTTGTAGTTGCGCGCCGGGTCGTCCAGCGGGATCCCCGCCGCCTCCTCGCGCGCGAAGCCCTCGCGGGCCTGCTCGGGCGTGGGGTGCGCCTGGAGCGACAGGGGTGCCGCCGCCGCGAGGAGCTTCAGCAGGAACGGCAGGCCGCTGCGGTCCGGGCCGAGCGCGGCCTCGGGCTCGGCGTCGATCCAGTCGCGCAGGGTGTCGGCACCGCCCACCATCGCCGGGTTCACGACGACGCTGGGGCTCCCCGCGTGCGCGCCGAGCCAGAGCTCCGCCTGCGGTGCACCGGTGACGGTGCGGCCGAGGAGTTCGGGGATCGCGCTGGTGGAACCCCAGGCGTAGTCGCGTGGCGTGTTGGTGATGCCGAGGAACATGCCGCGAGCGTACCGGGCGGGGACCGGCGTCCGCTCGGCGCCGCCCGTGGTGCCGGAGCCGACCGGGGCATCGACGATCCGCTCTCGCATAGACTCCCCGCGATGTCCGAGCCGCGCCGCCCCGAGTCGACCCGATGGGACGTGCAGGCCCTGCGCGCCTTCGCCGTGCTGGCCGTCGTGCTGTACCACCTGTGGCCGAACCGGCTGCCCGGCGGCTTCGTCGGGGTCGACGTCTTCTTCGTCGTCTCCGGCTTCCTCATCACCGGCCACCTCGTGCGCGAACAGGCCGCGACGGGGCGCATCCGCCTCGGCGCCTTCTGGGCGCGACGTGCCGGGCGGTTGCTGCCCGGCGCGTTCCTGACGCTCCTGGCCACGGGCGCCGCGGTGCTGCTGCTCGTCCCGAGCTCGCTGTGGGGGCAGTACGGGCGCGAGCTGATCGCGTCGACGGTGTACCTGCAGAACTGGCAGCTCGCCTCCGACGCGGTCGACTACCTGGCGAGCGACAACCGGCCGTCGCCGTTCCAGCACTTCTGGTCGCTCTCGGTCGAGGAGCAGTTCTACATCGCACTCCCGGTGCTCCTCGTGCTGCTCGGCGCCGTGCTCGCCCGCGCGCGGCGTCGGGACCCCGTCCTCACGGCACGCCTCCTGCTCGGCACGGTCGCGGTCCTCTCCCTCGCGTGGTCGATAGTGCAGACGCAGACCGCGCCCGGCATCGCCTACTTCTCGACCGCCACGCGCGCGTGGGAGTTCGCGCTCGGCGGGTTGGTCGCGACGGTCCCGCTCGCCGTCGCCCGTTCGCGTCGGTCGCGTGCGGTCCGGACGGGAAGCACGTGGCTGGGCGTCGCGGGCCTGGTCGCGTCGGTCCTCGTGATCACGCCGACGACCCCCTACCCCGGCACCGCGGCGCTCCTGCCCGTCGTGTCGGCCGCGCTCGTGGTCGCCCTCGGTGCCCGCAGCGGCCTCGACGTCGTCGGCCGGACCCCGCCGGTCGCGTTCGTCGGCCGGACGTCGTACGCGGTCTACCTGTGGCACTGGCCCGCCGTCGTCCTGCTGCCGATCGTGCTCGGCCACCCGCTCGGCACCACGAGCAAGGTGGCGGTCCTGGTCGGGGCACTGGTCCTCGCCGCGGCGTCCACGCTGCTCGTCGAGGAGCCGCTGCGCGCTCGGGTCCGTTCCGCACGTGTCCGTCCGCGACGCGTCGCCGTGCTCGGCGTGGTCGCGTCGGTGGCGGTCGTCGCGCTCGGCGTCGGCACGCTGGCCGCGGTGCAGGTCCAGCAGGTGCAGGCGGCCGCGTTCGCCGAGCGCCTGACGCGCGGGGACGTCGACTGCTTCGGCGCGGCCGCGCGCATCGGCTCGGACGACCCGTGCGTCAACCCGCGCCTCGCCGACGTCCGGGTGCCCGCCCCGGCCGCCGCCCAGCACGACGACGCGAACTCGGGCGACTGCTGGTCGAACACGACGGCCGACTTCAACGTCTGCGCGCTGGGACCGAGGACCGGGTACCGGAAGCACCTGCTCGCCGTCGGTGACTCGCACAACAACGCCCTGATGACGGCCTACCGCGCGATCGCCGAGCGGGAACACTGGCGCATCGACGTCGCCGGGCACATCGGCTGCTACTTCACGACGGCCGTGCAGCAGGCCCCCACGCAGGGCTACACCGACAGCTGCCAGGGCTGGAAGCAGAACGCCGTGGACTGGGTCCGGCAGCACGACGACGAGCTCGACGCCGTCGTGGTGACGCACGCGGCGACCAAGAGCCCGGTCATCGTCCCCGACGGCAGCAGCAACGACGCGACCGTGGTCGACGGTCTCGTCGGCGCGTGGCGGGCGGCGACGGACGCGGGCGTCCCGGTGATCGCGATCCGCGACAACCCGACCGCGCGCGACGACGTCATCGCGTGCCTCGCGCAGATGCAGAGCCCGACCACCGGGGCCTGCGACCTCCCGCGCGACCAGGCCCTGGCGGCCTTCGACGGCAGCGAGCAGGCCGTTGCGGCGATCGGGGACCGTGCCCGGTACGTCGACATGACGGACTGGTACTGCGACCGGACCACGTGCCCCGCGGTGATCGGCGGGGTCGTGACGCACCGCGACCCGACGCACCTGACGGCAACGTTCGCGACGACGCTCGCCCCGGCACTCGGCGACCGGCTCAGCTCGACGCTCGCGTCGCTCGAGCGCTGAACCGGGGGCGCTAGCCTGTCTCCCGTGACGAACACCTGGCCGATCGCCCGCGGGACCGTGTCCGAGCGTGAGGCGTTCGCCCTCGCCGTGACCGTCCTGTTGACGATGTTCGCCGGTGACGCGGTCCCGAACACGACGACGTGGTACGGCGCCGCGACGATCTGGGCGATCGAGGCCGCCTGGGGCATCAGCGTCGTGGTGCGTGCGCGACCGCCGCTGACCCGGACGCCCCGCGCGCTCTGGTTCTTCCTCGCCTGGTGCCTGGTGTCGGTCGCGTGGTCGCACTGGCGACCGGCGACGCTCGCGAGCATCGTGGCGCAGGTGGTCTGCGCGCTGGTCGCCTTCGCGATCGCGTCGACGCTCTCCTGGCGCCGGATCCTCGACGCCGCGAGCACCGCGTTCCGCTGGGTCGTCGGCCTCTCCCTGGTCTTCGAGGCCGTGGTGGCCGTCGTCGTGCGGCACCCCATCGCGCCGATCTGGACCGACTACGGCGACCGGGACATCCCGGACGCCTTCTACTTCTCGCGCGCCGAGCTGTTCACCGGCGGACGCATCCAGGGTCTGCCGGGCAACGCCAACCTGCTGGCGATGGTCGCCCTGCTCGCGGCGATCGCCGTCGCGGTGCAGCTCGTCGACGGCCGGATGCGCCGGGGCCGGGCGGTCGCGTGGCTGGTCGTGGCGGCCGCCACCCTGCTGCTCACCCGGTCCTCGACGGTGTTCCTGGCCGTGGTCGCGGTGGTCGTTGCCCTCCTGGTCGCCCTGTGGATCCGACGCGTCCCGAGCGGGCGCCGGGGACCGCGTGTGCTCGCGGTGGTCGCCGGCCTGGTCGTCCTGGTCGTCGCCGCCGTCGCCGCGCGCGTTCCGTTGCTGGCGCTGCTCGGCCGTTCGTCCGACCTGACGGGCCGGGGCACGATCTGGACCGCGGTCGTGGGTCTGGCGGAGCAGCACCCGGTGCTCGGCTGGGGGTGGATCGGCTACTGGTGGCCGAACATCCCGATGCTCGCCGAACTCGCGCCGCGGAACGGCGTCCAGTACCTCCAGGCGCACGATGCGGCGCTCGACGTGTGGATGCAGACCGGCCTGGTCGGTCTGGCGCTCTTCCTCGTGTACGTCCTGACCACCTTCGGCAGGTCGTGGTCGGGGGCCGTGCGGGAGTCCTACGGTCCCGGGCTCGTGCAGCGGCCGTTCGATCCGGTCTCGCTCTTCCCGCTGCTCGTCGTGGTCGCACTGCTCGTGCAGGCGCTCGCGGAGTCGCGCCTGCTCTACCAGGGGAACTGGGTGCTGTTCGCCCTCGTCGCGATCAAGACGCGGATCGTGCTCGTGAACGAGGAACCGCCGTCGACCGGGGACGGGCCGCGCACTCCCCTCGCGCAACGCGCCTTCCGCGCCACGTCGGGCTGAGGGGCGGCGTCACCGCCCGGTGGCACCGGTGCCGAGCACCAGCACGCAGGGCACCCGTGCCTCCCACGGCAGCGCCCCGATCATCACCGTCCCGGCAGGGTCCTGTCGGCACCGTGCCTCGGCGGCGACCACCTGCGGGTACCACTCCGGCCCCGTCGCACGCTGGGCCGTACCGGGGAAGGCGGCGACCCAGGTGGCCGCGAGGACCGCGACGACCGTCCACCCGAGGGCGCGGCGGACCACCCGGACCGACCGGTGCCCACCGACGACGGTCGCGTCCGTGCCCGTGCCCGTGCCCGCGTCCGTGCCCGCGTCCGTGCCCGTGGCGTGCAGGGCGTCCGACCGCAGCACGTGTCCGACGAGCACCGACGCCGACACCACCAGCGCTGCGCTCAGCAGCATGCCGGCCGCGGCCGCGTAGCGCGAGGGTGTCGCGTCGAGCAGCGCGCCGGGGTCGGACCGGGACCACCGTCCGTTCGCCGAGGCGTTGGCCAGCAGTGCCGCCGACCACACCACGACCGACCCCACGGCGAGGGCAGACGCCAGCAGCACCGCACGACGGCGTCGCTCCCGCAGTCCGACGACGACCGCCGTGACGACGATCGCGACGAGCACCGCAGCGGGGACCCCGACCACCCACCAGCCCGAGGCCACGACCGCGCGGCCGACCGCTGCCAGGTCCGCTCGCCACAGGCCGCCGACGGTCTGCAGCAGGTACCCCGAGGCGACGTCGCGGCCCGAGGGGTCGCCCCGCGGCGAGTCCCGGTCGGTGGTGAGGGCCGTCACGACCTGCGCGGCCCCAGCGCCGAGGGCCGCGACGGTGACGGGCAGCGCGCGGAGGACGCGCGCACGGCGGGAGGGCACCGCGGACGATGCGGGGGGCACCGCAGCGGACGCCGCGTCGGCGCGTCCGGCGGACGCTCCGGTCGCCCGGGCTCGGTCGCGTCCCGGCACCCAGGCGAGCAGGAGCAGCGGCAGGAAGAGCAGCGCCTGGACCTCGGTGGTGAGGACGAGCACGGCGACCAGGGCGAGCGTCACCGCCCCGGTCCGGGTCCGGGCACGGTGGGCGAACACCCACGGCGCGAGCAGGAGGGCGGTGGTGTGCAGGTTCGCAGCGTTCCCCAGCACCTCCCACGGCGCCGTGGGCAGCAGGACCGGCACCGCGGCCAGCACGACGCGGAGCACCGCCGACGGGACGGCGTCCGCGGCGAGGACGAAGACGCCGGCACACGCAGCTCCGGTCAGGACGCAGCAGAGCGTCGTCACCGTGAGGGCGTACCAGGCGATCGGCAGCGCGAACCCGACGTCCACGACGAGTCGCGGGACGACGTGCAGGTACCCCGCGTACGGCTCGACGACGCTCGCGGCCGACCCGAGGGCGAGGTGCTCGCGGAAGAACAGCCCTGCGTCCTCGGCCCAGGCAGTACCGCGCGCGACGGGTCCGAGTCGAACCCACGCCGCGAGCGCCGCCAGCAGCCCCACCCCGACGGCCGCGCCCGAGCGTCGGAGCCGGTCCCTCGTCGATGTCATCGGGGTCCGACGCTAGCGAGCGATCGACGATCCGCGATATCGACGCTCCGGTACGGCGCAGGTCCCGTGCGGCCGAGTACGTCAGACTGGACGGATGACGGACGGCAGGACGACGCGACGCATCCGCGCGCGCCGCTACCTGTCCGCCTGGATCGGATTCTCCGCCGGCGGTCGGTTCAGCCAGGCACTCGCGACGACCATCGTGCTCTTCGCGTTCGGCGAGCCGACCGTCCGCGTCCTGGTGGGTCCTGCCGGCACCTGGTCGGTGCTCGTGACCCTCGCCGTGCTCGCCGGGCTCAGCCTGCTCGGGCAGCGCTACCGGATCGAGTGGCACGGCGTCCTGCCGCTGTCACTGCTCGTCTTCGTCGGGTACTGCGCGCTGAGCGTGCTGTGGAGCGAGTACTCCTGGGTCGCCCTGCGCGGGCTCACCGCCACCGTCGGGTTCGTCGGACTCGGACTGTACCTCGCGCTCGGTCGCGACCTCGTCCAGGTCATCCGGGCGTGCGGCGACGCCTTCCGCATCCTGCTGGTCGTGTCGCTCGGGCTCGAGGTGCTGTCGGGGCTCGTGCTCGACCTGCCGATCCCGGCGTTGGGCATCCGCGGTGACATCGCCTTCGGCGGTCCGATCCAGGGCATCGGCGGGACGCGCAACTTCATGGGCTTCATCGCGGTGACCGCCCTGGTGACGTTCGTCGTGGAGTTCCTCACCCGCTCGGTGGCCCGGTGGCGTGCCGTCGCGTCCATGGGCGGCGCGGTCGTGACGCTCATGCTCGTGCAGTCGCCGATCACCGGGCTCGCGACGATCGCCCTCGCCGGGACCGCGCTCGCCCTCTGGACCCTGCGGCACGCACGGCCCTCGGTCCGGCCGCTGCTCGACGGCGTCCTCGCCACCCTGGTCGTGGCGGCGGGAGTGGTGCTCGTCGTGACCCGCGCACGGGTGCTCCCCCGCATCGGAGCTGCCGGTGGGACGACGACACGGCTCGAGCTCTGGGAGCAGATCCGCACGTTCATCGAGCAGAAGCCGATCCAGGGCTGGGGCTGGGTGGGGACCTGGCCGAGCGAGCCCGTCGTGCCGTTCGTCACGTTCATCGATCCGTCCGGCGCCCGGTTCACGTCCGGGTTGGACGCGGCCGTCGACGCCTGGCTGCAGGTCGGCCTCGCGGGCATGCTGCTGCTCCTCGGAGCGGGACTCCTCGCCTTCGCCCGGTCGTGGGTGACGGCGACGACCTTCCCCGGCGTGGCCTACGTCTGGCCCGCGGCGGTCCTCGTGCTCCTGGGCGTGACGAGCCTGGCCGAGAGCTACCTGCTGCACGGCGCGGGCCTGATGCTCTTCGTCACGGTGCTCGTGGTCGCGGCGCGCCGACGGTCGTGGCGCGTGCGGCTCCCCCGGCTCGAGGAACGCCCGCACCCCTGAGCGTGCGCGGCTGCCGACCGTGCTGCCGTCGCAGGCGACCGCGTTGCCCTCGCAGGCGAGCCCGCGGCCGGTGGCCGGCGCTGCGCGGGGCCGAGGTCCCTAGCGTCGGGAACGCGGTCGGAACCGGCGCTGGAGCCCCCACTGCGTCGTCCGCACCATCGCCTCGACGATGATGTCCTTGCTCATCTTCGAGACACCGTGGATGCGGTCACGGAACCGGATCGGCACCTCGACGATCCGCCCGCCGAGGTCGTGGGTCCGGATGGTCATGTCGATCTGGAAGCAGTAGCCCTTCGAGTCGATCGACCCGAGGTCCATGCGCGCGATCGCGTCCGCCCGGTAGACGCGGAACCCGGCGGTGATGTCGTGCACGTCGATGCCGAGCATGATGCGCGCGTAGGTGTTGGCCCCACGGCTCAGGAACTCGCGACGCTTCGGCCAGTCCACGACCGAACCACCGCGCATCCAGCGCGAACCGATGGCGAGCAGGACGTCGTCCGACGGGTCCGCGTCGGCGACCGCGGCGATGAGCGCCGGCAGGCGGTCGGCCGGGTGCGAGCCGTCGGCGTCCATCTCGACGAGCAGGTCGTAGCCGTGCTCGAGACCCCAGCGGAACCCGGCGACGTAGGCCGTCCCGAGACCGAGCTTGCCGGAGCGACGGAGCAGGTGGACCCGCTCGTCGGTCCGGGCCATCTCCTCGACGAGGTCGCCGGTGCCGTCCGGGCTGCCGTCGTCCACCACGAGGAGCCCTGCCGAGGGCACGGTCTCGAGGATCCGTGCCGCGATGTCCTTGATGTTCTCGGCCTCGTTGTAGGTCGGCACGATCACGAGGGGCTTGGCTTCGGTGTTGCGGGTCATGTCCTGCTCACGGTCGGGGTGGTCCGGCGCGGTCAGCGCTCGGCGTCCTGGTCGATGACGGCGCACGGCACCGTCACGGCCCACTGCGGGCCGGGGGCGATCTGCAGTGCGGCGTCGCGGTCCGGGTCGAGCTCGCACTCGGTCTCCGAGGTCTGGACCTGCTGGTCCCAGAACGGGCCGCCCTGCCGGCTCGACGCGTGCATCTCGAAGTTCGCAACGAAGGAGCTGACGACGGCCAGCACGAGGAGCGCACCGGCGGTCGTCGCGAGCCACGGGAGGGCGCGCCGGGGCGCATCCTGCGGGTGCGGGTGCACGACGCCGGGCACGCGGACGCCACGGCTCAGCGCCACGTCCGCGATGACGGCGAACGCAGCGATGACGTACATGGATCCGGCCGCCGAGTACCGGAAGGTCCAGTTGCCCAGCCACTGCGCCGTGTCGAAGTGCGCGAAGGCGAGCATCGCGTTCGGGTTCAGCGCGACGGCACCGAACCAGACGGCGGCCGAGCCCCAGAGCATCGAACCGAGCACCCAGCGCTGCGCCGATCCCCCGGCCCAGAACGCGAGCGCGGCGAGGAGCGCGGCGAACACGAGCGGGGCGACGACGATCCAGGTGCCGTGGTGCGCGATGACCTCACCGACACGCGACATGCTCCACGTGGCAGAGCCCGCGAAGGGCTGCACCGCGTACCCGAGCAGCATGTCCCCGACGGAGTTGTGCTCGACGTTCGGCGCTGCGCGCGGGTGGGCGAGGGTGGTCGCGACCTGGGCGAGACCGCCGACGAGCGTGCCGGCGATCACCGGCCAACGACGGCGGTTGCGGATGCCCAGGAAGAAGAGCGGGAAGAAGACGACGACCTGGATCTCGGTGAGCCCGGCGAGCAGCGTCGCCACGCCGAGGACGATGCCCCGCGTCCACGAGCGCACCGGGGCGAGCAGGGCGAAGGGCACGAGGTACATGAGGAACCAGTGCAGGTTCGCGGCGTTCGCCTGGATCTCGACCGGCCCGAGCGGCACGAGCACCGGGACGAGGGCGAGCAGGAGCCGGGCGACGACGGACCGGAGCACGCCCGCGGTCAGGACCCAGACCGCGGCACCGACCGCTGCCGTGACGGCGACGCAGAGCGCGGAGACGGTCACCGCGAACCGGTCGATCGGGGCGATCTCGCTCGCGATCGCGATCACGATCCGCGGGACGACGTGGAGGTAGCCCGCGTAGTCGTGGAAGAGCGCTCCCGCGAAGCCGAGTCGGTACTGCTCCTGGAGGAAGACCTTGCCGTCCTCGGCCCACAGCGTGTTCCGGACCTCGGGTGTCAGGCGCAGCCAGCCGAGGGCTGCGATGACCAGGAAGAGGACGACCGGCACCACCGCGGCGCCCACGGACCGGCGGCGGATGGCCGGCACTGCTGGCGCATCGTTCGAGGTGCGTCCTCCGACTGAGCTGGTTCCGACCACCGGACGATCCTCTCACAGCGGTCGCCCCGCGCGGACACGGCGCGACGACCGATCGTCCGACGGGACGCAGGACGCCGCCGCCCGGGGTCGGGCGGCGGCGTCCTGCGGCCGACGTGCTGCGTGCGGGTGGGTCAGGGCACGGTCACGGTCCGGCAGCCGTACTCGGTGTTGCCCTGGCCCGCCGTGTCGAGGCCGTAGGCGCAGATCGTGTGCCGTCCGGCAGCGGCGGTCAACGTCACCGACCACCCGTGCGCCGCGCCCGCCTCCGGGTAGGCCCTGGCGACGTCCGGCCGGCTGTTCGAGGCCGTCGTGCGGACGCCCTTCGACCCGTCGTAGACGTCGACCGCGATCGTCGCGGTGGCGTCGTCGGGGTCGAACGCCCATCCGCCGACCCGGATGCCGCCCTTCACCGCGGTCACCTCGTCGAGGCTGCCGACGGGGGCCTGGCTGGTGACCGTGACCGTCCTGCACCCGAGGACCGGGTCCTTCTTGCCCGACTTCACGTGCAGCGCACGGACGCACACCTCGTGGGTGCCCTTCGTCGCTGCGACGGTGGCCGAGAACCCGTGGGCGGAACCGTAGGAGGGGTACACCCGCTCCACGTCGGTCCGTGTGCGGTCCGCGACGAACTCCTGACGGTCACCGTCGACGTAGACGCGGACCTTGATCGAGTCCTTCGTGTCGCCGTCGAGCGCCCATCCCCCGACGGAGACCGACGACGCACCGACGGTGACGGAGTCGAGGGAGCCGATCGGGACGGACCCCGGCACGTTCACGGTCGTGCACGACCCCACCGTCGCGTTCGACCCCGCGCCGACGTTGAGTCCCGTCGCGCAGATGCGGTGGTTGCCGGCACCGACGGGCACCGTCGCGGCGAAGCCGTGCGCCGATCCGTACCCCGGGTACGCGCGACCGACGTCGGTCCGCTCCTTCGCGCCGGACAGCTGCTTCACGGTCTTGCCGTCGGCCTGGATCGTGACGCCGATGGACGACTTCGTCTCCGGGTCGATCGCCCACCCCGCCACGGAGACCCCGCCGGGCGCCGCCGACGCCCGGTCGAGCGAGCCGAACGGGGAACCGTCGGCGACGGTCACCGTCTTGCACCCGAGCGAGGCACGGGCCCGGGTGTCGGCGTTGACCGCCCAGACGCAGACCTGCTGTGAGCCCGGGGGCGCCGCGGTCGTGTGCTTGAACCCGTGGTTCGGCCCCTGCTTCGGGTACGCGGCACCGACGTCGTTGCGGACGCGGTTCGCGGTGGTCGACGTCTCGGTGCCGCCCACGGTGACGTCGACCCGGGTGCTCGCGCTGGTGTTCCGGTCGAGCGCCCAGCCCTCGACGGTCACCGCGTTGTAGCCGGCCGTGAGGACGTCGAAGCTGCCGAGCGCGGTGACCGGGGGCGCCGCGTTGCCGGTCGGGCTGCCGAACCAGTCGCTGTACATGCGCCAGAAGTTGCGGTTGCCGTAGGCCGAGCAGCCGTCGCCGGTGCCGTACAGGTTGTTCAGCGCGGCCGTGTTCGGGGTGTACGGCGTGTAGTAGTACAGCGCGGCCGTGGCCTTGTTCTGCACGTTCACGGGCTTGGTGCCGCAGGAGACCGGCACGTTGTACTGGATGTTGCGGGTGGCGCCCGGGTTGAACCAGGTGAAGTAGTTGCTCGTCCCCGGCGGGTTGCTGTACCGCTTCCACTGCCAGGCGGACCAGTACATCTGGTTGCCGACACCCGCGTACGCGGGATCGCATCGGCCGCCGACGTTGTCGGGGCAGGCGTAGCCCATGGCGCGCTCGAGGACCGCGGCGGAGGGACCGCGGTTCGTGACCAGGCTCTGCTCCTTCTGCAGCGTGACGAGGAGCACCTTCGGGCTGATCCCGCACGCCGCGCTGACGCGGGTGACGATCTGCGCGGTGGAGAGGGACGAACCGCCGGTGACGGCCGAGCACATGGCGTCCCCACCGCGGCTGTTCATCGAGAACCGGCCGTTGCGCAGGCAGTTGCTGTTCGTGCAGGACGACACCTGGCTGTTCAGGAAGGCCTGCACCTGGTCGGCGGTCATCGCCGTGCCGTCGTAGAAGTTGGCGTCGGAGATGATGTTGCCGGCCTGGAACGACGACCCGCTGAGCGCCGAGGCGGGCTCCTGCGATGCGGTCGGACCGGAGACCTGCAGACCGACGAGCACGCTGGCGACCGCCAGCACGCTCGCAGCCATGGCGAGGAGCTTCTTCACGTCGGGGGCCTTCCTGAGGGGCGGACGACGGGTGCGAGCGAGCACGTGCTCCGGGAGCGGTCCGGAACGACCCTGTCCACGGTCCAGACCACACGTGTCACGAAACTGTACCTCCGTCACAGTGATCACACAGCCCCCGCGTCGGCCCCCGTCCGGGAGGCGCGCCACACCGCCGCCGGTCGCCCGCCGCTCCGGCGGGTGACCGGCTCCACCCCGGCCGGTCCCGTTCCTGGGACGACCCTCAGGTGCCGGTGTCGAGCAGCGACTCGACGGCACGACGTGCCGCAGCGCCCGTGCCGTCCGCGCGGCGGGCGCGACGGGCGTGCGCGACGAGACCCGGCGCCTCCCGGCCGAGTCGCGCCCACTGCGCCGGCGTGAGCTGCCCACCGGCGGGGCGGAGGAGGTCCCGGGCGGCGCGCGCGAGCGTCCGCAGCACGACCCGGCGCACCATCGGCGGCGAGCCGTTCCGCAGGACGACCGCCAGGCGGTTCCGCATGCTCTGGTACCGGACGAGGGGCGAGTCGCTGCCGGAGCTCGCCGCGTGCCGGTGCGTGACGACCGCGTCCGGAGCGTGGCGGACCTCGTACCCGGCGAGCCGGAGCCGCCACGACACGTCGAGGTCCTCGTAGTACATGAAGAGGGACTCGTCGAAGCCCCCGACGTCGGCGAGGGCGTCCCTGCGGAGGAACACCGCCCCGCCGGAGAAGCCGAAGAGCGGCGCGGTCTCCGGTGCGTCCTGCAGCGGCCGCAGCCAGTCACGGTCGCGGCCGTTGCCCGAGCGGTCGAGCACGACCCCCGTCCCGTTGACGAGCGTGCGACCGTCGGCGTCGCGACGCCACCGTCGGCCGTCCACACCCACCAGGTCGTCCGGCCCCGGGGCGGCGCCGACGGGGACGGGGACGAACCCGCCCTCGAGCACGACCGTCGCGGCGACCGCGGCCACGCGGTCCCCACCGGCGGCCAGGGCCGCGAGACCGCGGGCGAGGAAGCCGTGGTCCGCGACGGCGTCGTTGTTGAGGAGCGCGACGACGGGCGCCGAGGCGGCCGCGATCCCCCGCGCGACCCCGCCGGCGAAGCCCGCGTTCGTCGGCTCGGCGACGAGGACGACCGCGGGCACGTCGGCGCGGTAGTCGGCGACGGTGCGGTCGTCGGCCTCGTTGACGACGAGCACCACCTCGACCTCGGCGTCGACCCGCTGCGACCGCACGGAGTCGATCGCGCGCCGGGTGAGCTCGGGCTGGTGCCAGTCGACGATGACCACGGAGACGTCCACGTGTCCAGTCTCGCAGCCCGTGCGGCCCCGGTCCGCCGACGGTGCCCGGGTATAGTGGTGCCGCCTTCCGGGCACCGCCCGCGAGCCACCACTGCAAGCCGACGTACGGAGCCCTCCCATGTCCACCTTCGCGCCCCGCGTGTCCGTCGTCGTCATCAACTTCCGCGGGACGGACGACACGCTCGAGTGCATCGCGCGGCTCAGCGAGGTGGACTGGCCGGCCGACCGGCTGGAGATCGTCGTGGTCGAGAACGGCTCCGGCGACGACAGCGAGGCCCGCCTCCGCGCCGAGCTCGGGGACCGGGCGAACGTCCGCATCATCGTCTCCCCCGAGAACCTCGGCTTCACCGGCGGCAGCAACCTCGGCGCGCGCGAGGCGACCGGCGACGTGGTCGCGTTCCTCAACAACGACGCGAAGCCGCACCCGGCCTGGGTGAAGGAGGGCATCGCCGGCTTCGCCCCGAGCCCGCGCGTCGCCGCCGTGGCGAGCAAGGTCCTCGACTGGGAGGGCCGCACCATCGACTTCGTCGAGTCCGGCCTGAGCTGGTTCGGGATGGGCTACAAGGCGCACATCGCCGAGCTCGACGACGGCCGCTTCGACGAGCCGCGTGACCTGCTCTTCGGCACCGGGTCGGCGCTGTTCGTCCGTCGCGACGTCTTCCTCGAGGTCGGCGGCTTCGACGACGGCCTCTTCATGTTCTACGACGACGTGGACCTGGGCTGGCGGCTCAACCTGCTCGGCTACCGGGTCCGGTTCGCGCCGCGGTCGGTCGTCTACCACAAGCACCACGGCTCGATGAAGTCGTTCGGCGACCACCGCGAGATGTACCTGCTCGAGCGGAACGCCCTGCACCTGCTCTACAAGAACCTGTCCGAGGAGAACCTCGGCGTGTTCCTGCCCGCGGCCCTGGCGCTGCTGGCGCGCCGCGCCGTCGCCAAGAGCGGTCGCGACTCGCAGGAGTTCGACATCCGCCGGTTCGTGGGTGCCCCGGACGAGTTCGACCCCCTGACGCCGATCTCGAAGGAGACCGTCGCCGGGTTCTTCGCACTCGACCAGTTCGTCGCCGACCTGCCGCGCCTGTCCGAGGAGCGTCGACGCATCCAGTCGCAGCGTGTGCGGAGCGACAAGGACGTGTTCCGGCTGTTCGGCGATGCGTTCAAGCCGCTGTTCGAGGACGGCTACTTCCTCGAGGGCTACCGCGCGATCCTCGAGTCCTTCGACGTCGAGGCACCGATGCACCGCACGAAGGTCCTCGTCATCACGGGCGACGCACTGGGCGAGAAGATGGCCGGTCCGGGGATGCGCGCGTGGAAGATCGCCGAGGCCCTCGCCCCGGACAACGACGTGCGCCTGGTCACCTGGAACGTCGCGAACCGCAAGTCCGACACCTTCGAGGTCGCCCGCGTCCCGCTCCAGCACGAGCGCTCCATGCGCGAGCACGAGGAGTGGGCGGACGTCATCTTCTTCCAGGGCTACGCCCTGCACCACTTCACGACCCTGCAGCAGTCGAACAAGATCATGGTCGTCGACCTGTACGACCCGATGCACCTCGAGCAGCTCGAGCAGGCCCGCGACAACGGCGACGTCGGCTGGCGCAACCAGGTGACGAGCACGACCGAGGTCATCAACGCGCAGCTCGAGCGCGGGGACTTCTTCCTGTGCGCCTCCGAGCGTCAGCGCCTGTTCTGGCTCGGCCAGCTCGCGGCGGTCGGCCGCGTCAACCCGGACAACTACCTGGCGGACGACAACCTGCAGAAGCTGATCGCCATCGCGCCGTTCGGCATGGACTCGAAGCCCCCGCAGCACGAGCGCAAGGCCATCCGTGGTGTCACCCCCGGCATCGGCGAGGACGACAAGGTCGTCATCTGGGGCGGCGGCATCTACAACTGGTTCGACACCCCGTCGCTCGTCCGCGCGATCGCGCAGGTCGCCGAACGCCACGACGACATCCGCCTGTTCTTCCTGGGCGTCGCGCACCCGAACCCGGACGTGCCCGAGATGGCCATCGTCTCGGAGACCCGCCGCATCAGCGACGAGCTCGGCCTGACGGGCAAGCACGTGTTCTTCAACGAGCAGTGGGTCGCGCTCGACGACCGGCAGAACTACCTGCTCGAGGCCGACGCCGGCGTGAGCACGCACTTCGCGCACATCGAGACGACCTTCTCGTTCCGCACCCGCATCCTCGACTACATGTGGGCGAACCTGCCGATCGTCACGACCGACGGCGACAGCTTCGGCGACCTCGTCGCAGCCGAGGGCATGGGCGTCGCGGTCACGGAGCGCGACGTGGACGCACTCGCGGCGGCCCTCGAGTCGATGCTGTACGACCCGGAGGCCGCCCAGGCCGCTCGGGACGCGGTCCGTCGCGTCCGCGACGACTTCACGTGGGAGCGCGCGCTCGCCCCGCTCGTCGAGTTCTGCAAGGACCCGCAGCCGGCGGCGGACCGCGCCCACGACGCCGCGGTGCCGGCCGGCTCCGTCACGGCCGGCAGCCGTCCGCGCGTCGCGCTGAGCCCGGCGCGTCAGCGGGAGATGGAGTTCCACGAGATCGCCAACAGCCGCCACGGCGTCGTCCGCGACGTCCGGCTGGCCACCTGGTACCTGCGGCAGAACGGCGTCTCCGGCCTGCGGGCGAAGGTCCAGGACCGCGTGCGGCTGATGCGCGAGAGCAAGAACGGGCGTTGACGTCCACACCGAGGGCGCGGACGGCTGCGAGGTACAGTTGTCCGTCGCCACAGTGCACGCCCACCCCCAGTGCACGAACACAGAGGAACGCATGAGCAACATCGTCACCGACCGGTTCGAACGCCTCCGGCACGAACGGATGGTCCCCGCCGGCCGCCCGGCGTCCGCCGTCGTGGGTTCGGTTCGCGAGGTCCTCGCGCACCGGCAGCTGCTCGACCTGCTGATCCGCCGTGACCTGAAGTCCCGCTACAAGGACAGCGTCCTCGGGTTCGCCTGGACCCTCATCCGGCCGCTGGTCCAGCTCGCGATCTACTACTTCGTGCTCGGTCAGATCCTCGGTGCGTCCCGGAACATCCCGGAGTTCGCGATCTACGTCTTCTCCGGGCTGACGCTGTACGGCCTGTTCAGCGAGATCGTGGCGTCCGGCACGGCGTCGATCGTCAGCAATGCGGGGCTGATCAAGAAGGTCTACCTGCCCCGCGAGATCTACCCGCTCGCCAGCGTCGGCTCGGCGCTGTTCAACTTCGGCGTGCAGATGATCGTCCTGCTCGTCGCCGCGGTGCTGCAGAGCGGGTTCGCCTGGTGGCGCCCGGACCTGCTGTTCTTCTTCCCCGCGACGCTCGTCATCCTGATCTGGGCCACCGCGCTGGCCCTGCTGCTCGCCGCGCTCAACGTGTACCTGCGCGACATGCAGTACCTGGTCGAGGTGCTCGTGCTCCTGCTCATGTGGGGCTCCCCCATCGTCTACAGCTGGCAGATGGTGGCGACGCGCGCTCCGGAGTGGCTGCTCACGCTGTACACGTCCAACCCGATCACGCTCGCCGTGCTCGGCATCCACCGGGCCTTCTGGTCCGCCGGTGCCGACTCGGAGTACCCGGAGCACCTGCTGCTCCGCCTCGGCATCGCCGCGCTCGTGGGACTCGTCGCACTCTTCGCGTGCCAGCGCGTGTTCGCCAAGCTGCAGGGCAACTTCGCCCAGGAGATCTGATCGATGAGCATCGACAACGACACGACCACCGACGCCGGTTCGCCCGCGTCGCCCTTCGCCGGCGCCCCCGACGTCGTCACGGTCCGGAACGTCTCGAAGAAGTTCACGATCCGCAAGGACAACTCGCTCAAGGAACGTGTCGTCACGCTCGGCCGCGCCGGTCGGCGGCACAGCGAGGACTTCTGGGCGCTCCGCGACGTCAGCCTCGACATCCCCGCGGGCACGACCATCGGGCTGCTCGGACCGAACGGGTCCGGCAAGTCGACCCTGCTCAAGACGATCGGCGGCATCCTCGAGCCGAGCTCCGGCACGGTCGAGCGCCGCGGTCGACTGGCCGCGCTCATCGAGCTCGGCGCCGGCTTCCACCCGGACCTGACCGGTCGCGAGAACGTGTACCTCAACGCCGCGATCCTCGGCCAGACGCAGGAGGAGACCGAGGCCCGCTTCGACGACATCCTGCAGTTCTCCGGCATCGGTGACTTCATCGACACCCAGGTGAAGTTCTACTCGTCGGGCATGTACGTCCGACTCGCCTTCGCCGTCGCGATCAACACCGACCCGGACGTCCTGCTCGTGGACGAGGTGCTGGCCGTCGGCGACGAGCAGTTCCAGAAGAAGTGCCTCGACAAGATCCGCGAGTTCCAGGAGCAGGGCCGCACGATCATCCTCGTGTCGCACTCCCTCGGGCAGGTCCAGGAGCTCTGCGACTCCGCGGTCGTCCTGCACCACGGCGAGGTCAAGTTCCAGGGGTCCGCCCGACTCGCGGTGAAGAACTTCCGCGAGATCCTCGAGGACCGCCGCGTGGCCGAGGTCGAGGCGAACCACCCGGAGGAAGAGGCCAACCCGGGCAAGGTCGAGCACGTCGAGCTCGAGATCCCCGGCCGTGAGCCGGGCGCCGAGCACCGGCACGGCGACGACCTGGTCGTCCGGGCGACCTTCTCGCACGCCACCGTGCTGCCGGAGTGGCGCGCCGGCATCAAGATCGAGACGCACCTCGGTCACCCCGCGTTCGGCGTCGACAGCCGGCAGCTGCAGACGCACCACGCCCCGCTGGACGGCACCGCGACGGTCGAGTGGCGGCTCGAGGACCTCCGGCTCGGCGGTGGGCAGTACTTCGTCCACGTGTTCCTCGCCAAGCCGAACGGCGAGCACATCGTGATCCAGCGCGAGGCGGCCCGCTTCGTCGTCACCGACGAGGACACGCAGTCCGGCATCGCCTGGACGAAGACCACCGAGCGCCAGGTCCGCTGACGTGCGGGCACTCCCCGTGCTCGTCGACGCGACCTCGGTCCCCCCGAACCGCGGCGGCGTCGCTCGCTACATCGCCGGTCTGCTGCAGGGCCTCGGCGACCTGGACGTCCGCGTCGACGTCGTCGCGAAGCCCACTGACCTCGCGTGGCTGCGCGGACTCGCACCGGCGCACCGGTACCACGCCGCCCCCGGTTGGACCGCGTCGCGGCCCCTCCGACTGCTGTGGGAGCAGGTCGGCCTGCCGGGGCTGCTCCGACGGAGCGGGGCGACCGTCCTGCACAGTCCGCACTACACGTTCCCGGTGACCCGCGCCTCCCGGACGGTCGTCACCCTGCACGACGCGACGTTCTTCTCGGACCCGGCCGCGCACTCGCGCCTGAAGGTGGCGTTCTTCCGCGGGTGGACCCGGGTGGCGCGCCGGTGGGCCCGCGCGACGGTGGCGCCGAGCGCCGCGACGGTCGCGGAGCTCGACCGTCTGGCGGGCCGGGCCCGCCGAGCCACGGTCGTCGCACACCTCGGCGTCGACGCGACCGTCTTCCGCGTGCCGTCGGCGACCGAGACCGCCGCCTTCCGCGACGCCCACGACCTCGACCCGGACACCGACTGGATCGCGTTCCTCGGGACCGTCGAACCCCGCAAGCAGGTGCCGGCGCTCCTCGCCGCGCACCGAGCCCTGCGCACCCGCGGCACCACCGTCCCACCGCTGCTCGTCGCAGGCGGACTCGGCTGGGACGAGCCTGCCCGTGCCGAGCTCACCACCGCCGGCGACGTGCCCGGCGCGCCCGTCCGGTACCTCGGGTACCTGCCGGTGGAGGAGCTCCACGTCCTGCTCGGAGCCGCGCGCGTCACGGCCTACCCGAGCACCGGCGAGGGCTTCGGGCTGCCGGTGCTCGAGGCGATGGCGTCCGGCGGCGACGTCCTGACGACCCGCCGGCTCGCGATCCCCGAGGTCGGTGGTGATGCGGTCACCTACACGGAACCGGACACCGACGCCATCCGCGACGCGCTCGCGGCGATGCTCGACGAGCCCGCCGACGCCCGCGCCGACCGCGTGCGTCGGGCCCGCGCGCGAGCCGCCGGGTTCACCTGGGCCGCCTGCGCCGAGCGCCACGTGGAGGTCTACGCGTGAGCGACCGGACGCCGCACGGTGGTGCGCCCGCCGGCAGGGCGGCGATCGTCACGGTGTCGTACGAGTCCGGCGACGTGCTGCCCGCGTTCCTGGCGTCCACCGCCGCAGCGAGCACCCGGGACGTCGAGGTCGTGGTCGCCGACAACGACTCGTCGACCGCCGACGCGCTCCGCCGCGTGACCGAGTCGGCCGGGGCACGCTTCGTCGCGGTCGGCGCGAACCTCGGGTACGGGGCGGCCGTCAACCGTGCCGTGGCCTCGCTCGACCCCGACGTGCGGTGGGTCCTCGTGTCCAACCCCGACGTCGTGCTGGCCCCCGGAGCGCTCGACCGCCTGGTCGCCACCGCCGAGACGGACCGGGCGATCGGGGCCGTCGGTCCGCGCCTGCTCGAGCCCGACGGCGCGGTCTACCCGTCGGCGCGGCTCGTCCCCTCGCTCCGCACCGGGCTCGGTCACGCGGTCTTCGCGAACGTCTGGCAGGGCAACCCGTGGACGAAGCGCTACCGGCAGGACGGTGACCACACGGTGCGTCGCGACGCCGGTTGGCTGTCCGGCGCGTGCGTGCTGGTGCGCCGCGACGTGTTCGACCGCCTGGGCGGCTTCGACGAGGCCTACTTCATGTACTTCGAGGACGTCGACCTCGGCTGGCGCATCGGCCGCCTCGGACTGCGGAACGTGTACGAGCCGGAGGCGATCGCCACCCACGTCGGCGGCACCGCGACGCGCGGGTCCTCGGACCGGATGCGCCGTGCCCACCACGAGAGCGCCTACCGCTTCCTGGCCGGCAAGTACGCCGCGTGGTGGCTCTGGCCGTTGCGAGCGGTGCTCCGCCTGGCGCTGGCCGTGCGTGCGCGAGCCACGCGGACCCGCTGAACCCCGGTAACCTCTCAGGGAAGCACGCCCACCCGCCCTCCCCCGACCCGGATTGCAGCACATGATCCTCGCCGTCACCCTGATGGTCCGCGACGAAGCGGACGTCATCCCCGCCTGGCTCGACCACCACGTCGCCCAGGGCTTCGACGTCTTCGTCATCACCGACAACGGTTCGACGGACGGGACGACCGCCCTGCTCGAAGCGTTCGCCGAACGTGACGACGTCACCGTCGACCTGCGCCACGACCCCGTCCACCGCAAGCAGCAGGGCACCGTCGTGACCGGCATGGCCCGCGACGCCGCGGCGGTGCACGGGGCCGACTGGGTGGTGAACGCGGACGCCGACGAGTTCGTCCTGCCCGTCGACCGGTCGCTCACCGTCCGCCGGGTCCTCGAACGCCTCGACCCGGTCGTCGGCGCCTTCACCGTCCCCGTCGTGAACCTCGTCGGCGCACTCGCCGAGTCGGGTGCCGGAGTCGAACGCCTGCACTGGCGCGACGAGCGCTCCGTCGACGAGCTCACCGCCATCGGCCTGCTCGCCCCGCCCACCGCGAACGCCGTCCACGTCGGTGACCCGGACGTCACGGTCGTGCAGGGCAACCACCAGGTCAGCGTGGCGAACGGCGCCCCGGTGCCCGAGGAGCTCGCACTCGAGGTCCTGCACCTGCCGTGGCGGTCCTGGGCGCAGTACGCCCACCGGGTCGAGGTCACCGGCCGCGCCTACGACGCCAACCCCGACCTGACGCCGAGCCCGCGCCACCACGGGATGCGCGACTGGCGCCGCCTGCAGGAGGGGGTCCTCCAGCCCGTCTTCGCCCTGCGCTTCGTCACCGAGGACGAGGCCGAGGCGGGTCCGTTCACGCGCGACGACGGCGTCGCCGACGTCCTGCGACGCGCGGGATCGGCCGCCCTCGGCGACGCCGAGCCGGTCGTCCCGACCGACCGCCTCGAGGAGCTCCGCGCACTCGGCCGCGCGGTCGTCGACCGTGACCACCGGATCGCCGACCTCGAGGACGAGGCCCGCCAGGCGACGGAGCTCGCGGACTCGCTGCGCCGGACGGTGCAGTTCGAACGCGATGCCCATCGTGCGACGGAGGCCGAGCTCGCCGCGGTGCGCGCACGACGGGTGGTCCGGCTCGCCGACCGCGCCGGCGCCGTCGCACGGCGGATCCGCGCGCGCTGACGAGCACCCGGCCGGTGCGCCGCCGCGCGCCGGCCGGGTGGGACGCGCTGACGAGCACCGGCCGGTGCGCCACCATGCGCCGGCCGGGTGGGCCGCGCTGACCGTCGCGTCCGCGCCGATCCCGTCGACCGCGTCAGCCGCATCGGCCCTGCGGGCCGGGGCACCGCGCGGGCGCGCTGCCCGTCAGCCCTGCGCGCGGACGCGACGCACGGCGTCGAGCAGCGTCTCGGCCCGGTTCCGGAACGAGTGCTCGGCGCCGATCCGCTCCCCCCGCGCCACACGGTCCTCGAGCGTCGCCGACTCCCCCGCGCGGACGGTCTCGCGGAGCTGCTCGACCGAGGTGTACGTCCGCACCGCGCCGTGGAAGAGGTCGTCGACCCCCGGCACCGGATCGGTCACGACCAGCGCCCCCGAGGCAGCGGCGTCGAACAGCCGGTTCGACAGGAAGCCGTCCCGCGCCATGTCGTCCCAGTGGTCGTTGAGCACCACCCGGGCGGTCCGGTAGAGCGCCGGCAGGTCGTCGTTCGCCACGAAGACACCACGGTGCACGCCCTCGGGCAGGAGCCCCTCCCAGCCCTCGCCCCACACCGCGAGGTCCACCCCGGCCTCGACGGCGTCGCGGACCACGGGCCGGAACACCCGTCGGGTCTTCCCGACGAACGCGGTGTCGAGCGCGCCGAACGCGGCGTCCGGAGCACCCGGGTGGAAGCGGGCAGGGTCGGTCGCCTGCAGCAGCGGCGCGACCGGCAGCCCCGTCTCCCCGGCGACCCGGGTGGCCCACACCGGCCCGGCGGCGAACCGCAGGTCGTAGCGTGCCAGCTCCGCCGGCGTCACGAGGTCCGGGTGCGAGATCACCCAGAGCACGTTCGTCGCCGAGGGGTGCACCGGGGTGTCGTCGAGTCCCCGCAGGGTCAGCGCGACGTCGTCGAGGTGCTCGGACAAGGGCCGGACGTGCGACTCGCGGTGGTCGACGACGACCTCCTGCCCGAGACCCCGCAGCGCCCGCGCGAGGTCGCGCGCGAAGAACGTGTCCCCCCAGTCGTCCCCCCGTGCCCCCGGGTGCGCCGCGATCCGCAGCGACCAGCGCAGCCGTTCCCCGCGGTCGCGCAGGGACAGCCGCTCGGTGCCCCGCTCGGCCCGGACGACGGGTTCGCGGAGCGCCACGGGCGCACCGACCGGGTCCGCGGTACCCCGGATCGGGAGGAATCCCAGGCGCTCCAGTGCCGGCGCGGTGCACTCGTCGCGACGTCCTCGCCAGACCGCGAGCGCATCCGCCGCGTCCGCGTCGTAGCGCCGTTCGCGGACGGCCGGGTCGCCGTAGGCCCGCCCGAGCGGCACGAGGACGCAGTCGCCGTGCAGGTCGTCGGCGGTGTCGCGGGTCAGCCGGGCGACCGCGGTGCGGGTGTCGACGGTGCGGACGGGGTCCGCGAGCGCGGCGACGGGCGCGGCGAAGCAGGGCAGGTCCGCCGCGAAGACGGCCGTGCCGTCGAGTCCGTCGGCGTCCTCGGCGGGGTGGCCGCGCAGCAGCGACGCGACCGGGGCGGTCGGCTGGGGCAGGGCCGCGCCGGCGCTCAGCACCACGTCGTCGGCCGACCGGACGACGGCCACGGCGACCCGCGCCTCCCGGCCGACCGTCGCGACGAGCCGGGCGTGGGCGCCCTCGGGGAGGGTGATCGCGGCGTCCTGGACCACGACCGTGGCGGACCGGAGCTGCGTGCGTGCCGCGGCGACCGCGCCGCCCCAGGTCGCCGCGACCGTGCGCCGCGCGACCACGTGGTCCGCCGCTGGCTCGACCGGCGCGTAGGTGCTCGTCGGGCCGGCGTGCACGTCGTACGCACTGACGACGACCGTGCGTGCGCCGGCGGCGACCGCGGCGGCGACCGCCGGTCGGTGCGCTCCGTCCCGGAACGACCGCTCCTGCACCGTCACGACGACGTCGAACCCGTCCGGTGCGACCGTCGGCCGGTCCGTCACGAGGGACGTGTCGACCGGGAGGCGCGGCTCGGCCGCTCCGTCGACCCCACCACCGCGGGTGGTGGCGTCGGGACCCGTCCGCTCGGCTCCCGCAGCAGCGGGCCGCTCGAACAGCCGGCCGAGCCGGGACGCCATCAGCCCTGCAGCAGGGCGTTCAGGTAGACGCCGTAGCCGCCCTTGACGAGGGGTGCCGCGAGATCGGCGAGCTGTGCGTCGTCGATCCACCCGTTGCGCCAGGCGATCTCCTCGATGCAGCCGATCTTGAAGCCCTGGCGGTCCTCGATGACCTTGACGTACTCGGACGCCTGCATCATCGACTCGAACGTGCCGGTGTCGAGCCAGGCGGTCCCGCGGTCGAGGACCTGCACGCCGAGCTTGCCCGCCTCGAGGTACCGCTCGTTGACGGTGGAGATCTCGAGCTCACCGCGTGCGCTGGGCTCGATGGTCTTCGCGATCTCGATGACCGAGTTGTCGTAGAAGTACAGCCCCGGGACGGCGTAGTTCGACTTCGGCTGCGCGGGCTTCTCCTCGATGGAGACCGCGGTGAACGCGTCGTCGAACTCGACGACGCCGTACGCCGTGGGGTCGGCCACGTGGTAGGCGAAGATGGTCGCTCCGTCGACGCCGGTGTTCTTCCGCAGGTTCGTGCCGAGGCCGGTGCCGTGGAAGATGTTGTCGCCGAGGACCAGCGCGACGCTGTCGTCGCCGATGAACTCCTCGCCGATGACGAACGCCTGCGCCAGGCCGTCCGGGCTCGGCTGCACGGCGTACTGGATGTCCATGCCGAGCGACGAACCGTCGCCGAGCAGGGCCTTGAACTGCTCGTTGTACTCCGGCGTCGTGATGACGAGGACCTCGCGGATGCCGGCCATCATGAGCGTCGACAGCGGGTAGTAGACCATCGGCTTGTCGTAGATCGGCATGAGCTGCTTGCTGATGCCCTTGGTGATGGGCCAGAGGCGCGTGCCGGAACCACCGGCGAGGATGATGCCCTTCATCGGACCGTCCTTACTTCTTCGTGCGGAGGGACTCGGTGTAGGCCACCGCTTCCTCGTAGGTCGGCAGCAGGCCCTGCTCGGCGGCCTGCTCGAGCGTCGGGGCCGAGGTGTCCTTCTCGGAGAGCACCGGCTCGCCGATCCCCTCGGGCAGCTCCAGGCCGACCGTCGGGTCGAGGATGCTGATGCCCTTCTCGCGCTGCGGGTCGTAGTGGGCGCTCACGAGGTAGTTCACCGTCGAGCGGTCCTCGAGCGCGACGATGGCGTGGCCGAGTCCCTCGGACAGGTACACGGCCCTGCGGTCGACGTCGTCGATGCGGACCGCGTCCCACTGGCCGAACGTCGGCGACCCGACACGGATGTCGACGATGTAGTCGATGAAGGCTCCGCGGACGGCGGTGACGTACTTGGCCTGGCTGGGGGCGACGAGGGCGTAGTGGATCCCGCGGGCGACGCCGGCGGACGAGATCGACATGTTCACCTGGCGGAGGTCGAGCGGGTGACCGACCGTGTCCTCGAGGACGTCGGCACGGTACGCCTCGAGGAACGCTCCTCGTGCGTCGCCGTGCTGGACGGGCGTGAACTCCCACGCGCCGGGGATCTTCAGTTCGCGGATCTGCACCGGGGCAGCCTAGCAAGGAGCGCGTCAGGACAGCCCGAGGGCCCGGCGCCATGCCGCCTCGCCGGGTCGGTCGTCCCCGACGGTGCGCTCCGCCAGGACGTACCGGCGCGCCCGCCGGACACGGGCGTCGGACTCGCGCAGGGCAGCACGGACCGCCCGCTGCCACGCCTCCGGCTGGTCACCGACGAGGAGACCACCGTGCGAGTCGGCGCCCCGGTACGACGGCCGGTCCGACCCGACGAAGGGCAGGCCGAGCATCGTGTACTCGAGGAACTTGAGGTCGCTCTTCGCGTCGTTGAACCGGTCGCCGGTCAACGGCGCGACCCCGGCGGACCACCGGTCGGCCTGCGCCCGGAGGAACGCGACGAAGGCCGGGTAGTGCTGCGCCCCCTCGGGGAGCGCGAGCCGTTCGTACCAGGTGTCGTCGTCGCCGGTGACCCCGACGACTTCCAGCCGGACCGGCCGGCCGTCGTCGTCGGTCAGGTCGGCGAAGACCGGACGGAGCAGGTCGAGGTCGCCGCCGTGCGTCGCGCTGCCCATGTAGAGGACGCGTCGCGGGCTGCGGTCGTCCGGGCCGGCGGCGGCAGGGCCGACGGGGTCCGCGTCCCACAGCCCGGGTTGGACGCCGTTCGGCACCACGACGGCGTCGACGCCCTGGGCCGCGAGCACGTCGCGGAGCGTCGGGGTGGACACCACCACCGCGTCGGCGCCCCGGACGAGCCGATCGACGGAGGCGAGCCGGTCGGGGTCGTACTCCGCCTGCGCGAGGCGTGTGCGCGCCTCCGGGGTGAAGAAGTCGTCGTCGACCTCCGCGACGATCCGCGTGCCCTCGCGGGCGGCCCTGGCGAACGCGGCGTCGAGCGCGGCGACCGGGAAGGCGTCCCGCTGCACCAGGATCGCGTCGAGGTGCGCGGTGTCCGACCCGTCCGCCCAGCGCACCGGGTCCACCTGTGCGACCCGTGCCCTCCCGGACGCGGCGAGCGCCGTCATCCGTCCCGTCACCCGGACGTGTGCCGACGCGGGGTGCACGCCACCGGCACCGTGCACGACGAAGCCGACCAGGGGCGGAGCCGAGGTCGACGGGGCCGTGCCCCGACGACCGAGGAGACGGGCGACGGTCGACCGGAGGGCTGCCATGGGGCCATCGTCGCACGACGACCGCTGGACCTGAGCATTCGTACGGGCACGTAGGATGGTCGCCGACTTCCCGCACGGGGAGGAGCGCCGACGATCTCAGGGACCCCACTCGTGAAACTGTTCGTCCAGATCCCCTGCCTCAACGAGGAGCAGACCCTCGCCTCGGTCCTCGAGACGATCCCGACCTCGATCCCCGGCGTCGACGAGATCGAGGTCCTGGTCATCGACGACGGCTCGACCGACCGGACCGTCGAGGTCGCCCGGGCGCACGGGGTCCGGCACGTCGTCCGGCACACGCGGAACATGGGGCTGGCGCGGTCCTTCCGTGACGGCGTCGACTACGCCCTGCTCCACGGGGCCGACGTCGTCGTGAACACCGACGGGGACAACCAGTACCCGCAGGCGCAGATCGCCGACCTCGTGCAGCCGATCGTGCGCGGCGAGGCCGACATCGTGATCGGTGACCGCCAGACCCGGACCATCGAGCACTTCTCCGGGTTCAAGAAGGCGATGCAGACCTTCGGGTCGTGGGTCGCGAGCCGTGCCGCCGGGCTCGACCTGCCCGACGCGGCGAGCGGGTTCCGCGCCTACTCGAAGTACGCGCTCATCCGGCTCAACATCGTCACGCGCTTCAGCTACTGCATGGAGACCATCGTGCAGGCGGGCTACAAGCGGCTCGCCATCGCCAGCATCCCGATCACGACGAACGCCAAGACCCGCGAGTCACGACTGTTCAAGAACATCTGGCAGCACATGTTCCAGTCCGGGTCCGCGATCGCACGGGTCTACCTCATGTACCGGCCGCTGGCGCTCTTCGCCTGGGTGAGCGCCGTCCTGGGCGCCGCGGGACTCATCCCCTTCGTCCGCTACCTCGTGCTGCTCTGGACGGACAGCGGCGGCAACCACCTGCAGTCGCTCATCCTCGGCATGGTCCTGATGATCAGTGCCCTGCTGTCGATCACGATCGGCGTCGTCGCAGACCTGACGAGGCTGAACCGCACGCTCGCCGAGGAGCAGCTCGACCTGCAGAAGCTCGCCCGGTACGGGGACTGACCCCGGACCGCCCCCGCTACACTCGACCCGACCGCCGTCGGCCCCGTGACCGGCACACATCGGCCTTGCAAAGGAAACCAAGCGTGAAGATCCTCGTCACCGGAGGGGCCGGCTTCATCGGCTCGAACTTCGTCCGTCGGACCCTGGAGGACGCGTACCCCGGGCTGGAGGGCTCGGAGGTCGTCGTGTACGACGCCCTGACGTACTCGGGGAACCTCGAGAACCTCGCTCCCGTCGCGGACTCGCCGCGCTACACGTTCGTGCAGGGAGACATCCGCGACGCCGCGAAGCTCGACGAGGTCGTCCCCTCGGTCGACGCGATCGTGCACTTCGCCGCCGAGTCGCACGTCGACCGCTCCGTCCGTGACTCCGGGATCTTCGTCGAGACCAACGTCGTCGGCACGCAGCGTCTGCTCGACGCAGCACTGCGCCACGGCACCGAGCGGTTCGTCCACGTCTCCACGGACGAGGTGTACGGCTCGATCAGCGAGGGCTCGTGGGACGAGGACCGTCCGCTCGAGCCGAACTCGCCGTACTCGGCGTCGAAGGCGGGCAGCGACCTGCTCGCCCGCAGCTACCACCGCACCCACGGGCTGAACCTCTCGATCACGCGGTGCTCGAACAACTACGGGCCGTACCACTTCCCCGAGAAGGTCATCCCGCTCTTCGTGACGAACCTCATCGACGGCAAGAGCGTCCCGCTGTACGGCGAGGGCAACAACGTCCGCGACTGGCTGCACGTCGACGACCACACCCGCGGCATCGCGATGGTCCTCGTCGGGGGACGCGCGGGCGAGATCTACAACATCGGCGGCGGCACCGAGCTGACGAACAAGGAGCTCACCCAGCTCCTCCTCGACGCGACCGGCAAGGACTGGTCGTCCGTCGAGCACGTGCAGGACCGCCTCGGTCACGACCTGCGCTACTCGGTCGACATCTCGAAGATCCAGGCCGAGCTCGGCTACGAGCCGCAGGTGCCCTTCGAGCAGGGACTCGCCGACGTCGTGCAGTGGTACCGGGACAACCGTGCGTGGTGGGAGCCCCTCAAGGAGCGCGCGGCCCTCGCATGACCCGCTACCTCGTCACCGGCGCCGCCGGCATGCTCGGTCAGGACCTGCAGCTGGCCCTGGCCGGGCGTGACGTGACCGCCCTGTCCCGCGCTGACCTCGACGTCACCGACCAGTCCGCCGTGTCCGCGGCGGTCGCGGGACACGACGTCGTGATCAACGCCGCTGCGTACACGAAGGTCGACGACGCCGAGTCCCACGAAGAGGCGGCCACCGCCGTCAACGCCCGGGGGGCGGAGACACTCGCCACCGCAGCCGCGGCGAGCGGTGCGCGGCTCGTCCAGGTGTCGACCGACTACGTCTTCGACGGTACCGGGACCGCGCCGTACGCCGAGGACGGTCCGACTCGTCCGCTCGGTGTCTACGGACGCACGAAGGCCGCCGGGGAGGACGCCGTCCGCGCGATCCTCCCGGACGCGTCGTACATCGTGCGGACCGCCTGGCTCTACGGCGCCCACGGCCCCAACTTCGCCAAGACCATGGTCCGGCTCGCGGGCTCCCACGACACGGTGAGCGTGGTGACCGACCAGGTGGGGCAGCCGACCTGGACCGGCGACCTCGCACGGCAGGTCGTGGCGATGCTCGACGCCGACGCCCCCGCGGGCACGTACCACGGCACCAACGCCGGGCAGGCGTCCTGGTTCGACTTCACCCGCGCGATCTTCAGCGCTGTCGGGCTCGACCCGGAGCGGGTCCTCCCGACGGACAGCTCCGCCTTCGTCCGGCCCGCACCGCGCCCCGCGTACAGCGTCCTCGGACACGACGGCTGGGCGGCGGCCGGCATCCCCCCGATGCGGGACTGGCGTCAGGCGCTGGACGCGGCGGTCGCCGCCGGCGTCCTCGACCAGCCCTGAGCCCGGACGAGCGGTCCGCCGGGGCCGCGCGTCCGTGCCCGGGCGTCCGCTGATCGGTGCGGAACCGTCCGGCGGACCTCCCCGCTGCCCCTCGTTCCCGACGACGCGGCAGCGGGGGGCGTCGCCGACGACGCGGCAGCGGGGCCGTCACCCGACCGTACTGGTGGTGCTCCCGCGACCCCGGCCGGCCCACCTGCGAGCCCGGTCGGCGCTCCCGCATCCGCGGCCGGCGGTCGTGTGCGGAGCTCCCGCACACGCGGTCGGCGGTCGTGTGCCGCCGACCGGTGGACTCACTCGGTGACCGTGAAGGTGATGCTCGTGCGCACCTGCCGCCCGTTGTCCGCGACGAACTCGAGTGTGCGCGTGCCGATCGCGCGCTCGGTGGGGGTCCCGACGATCTGCTGTGTGTCGGCGTCCCAGCGCATGCCGGGCGGCAACGACCCCGAGAACGACGTGAAGACCGAGGGGAACGGGCTCTCGGCGCGGAGCTGCACGGATGCCCGTCGACCGACCTGGAGTCGCACCTCGGAGGGGACGGAGACGATCGGCTGACGCTTCACCTCGACGATCCGGCCGTAGGACAACGTGCCGTCGTACTGGGCGTCCGTCGACAGCCGACACTGCACCACGTTCTGCCCCGGGTAGTACAGGCCCTGGAAGTCCTGGCAGCTGTTCTCGGTGATCCCCGGCTGTGTACCCGCCTCGAGCGTGACCCGGACGGGCTCGTCGTCGTCGACCCACCGGGAGTACTGCGACGCCGCGAGGACCGTCCCCTCGACCACCATGCCGGAGATGCCGGCATCCGTGAAGTCCGTACCGTCCAGCGACGCCCCGGTGAGGTCGGCCTGTGTCAGGTCGGACTGCGACAGGTCGGTCCCCCGCAGGTCCGTCCCCGTGAGGTCGGCGCCGTAGAGGATCGTGCTGCTGAGGTCGGCACCGCGGAGGTCCGCTCCGTGCAGGTCTGCCAGCCGCAGGTCGAGCCCGGACAGGTCGGCACCGGCCAGGTCCTGCCCGGCGCACTCGGCGTGCGACGAGACCGACGCCCCGCGCACGATCGTGCACTCACGGATCGTGGTCGGTGCCGGGCCGGTCGAGACGTACTCGTACCCCACCGACACCAGCGCCAGGACGAGCACGGCGGTGCCGACGGACCACCGACGACGGCGGTACCAGGGGGTCGCAGCACCCGCGGCGCCGGTCCCGGCAACGCGCTCCGGGGTCGTCTGGTCGGCGGCCGTCCGGGCCGCGGTCGTCCGGTCGGCGGCCGTTCGGTCGGCGGCCGTCCGGTCGTCGGTCGTGTCGTCGCTCATCGGACCCCCGTCAGGAAGTGCGGCAGGACCCGTTGCGCGAGCGGCGTGTACCAGCCGGGGTCCTGCGCGTAGGCGGCGAAGGCGAACGGTCCGGCGTAGGTCGCCACGACGAGCACCGCGACGACGGCCACCGGGACGACGAGCGCACGGCGCCAGCCCTCGGGCAGCGTCCGCCAGAGGGCCAGGAGCGACACGATCGCGAACACCACGAGCAGCGGGTAGACCGGTAGGACGTACCGTCCGGCGAAGGCGTACTGGTTGTCGAGGCGCAGGAAGGTCCGCAGGTTGAAGAAGAACGTGGCGGCGACGTAGGTGGCTGCGACGACGGTCCCCCAGACGAAGGAACGCGTGCGGACCAGGATGCGCACGGCGAGGAGCGTCGCGACGAGGGCCACGATGAGGACGACCGCGCCCAGGACCTGCACCCAGGTCGTGATCTGCCACTCGGTGGTGCGGCCGCGGTAGAAGAACATGGTCTGGAAGTACGCACTCATCCAGTCACCGATGAACCCGAACAGGTCGAACGCTGCCGGCGGTGCGTCGTGCAGGATCGCGACGTCGTGCGCGCGCTCGGCGACGAAGTTGCGTCGGTAGATGTCGAACGCGAGGCACTCCTGGTGGGTGTGCACCCGGACGCACGACGGGTTGAACTGCCCGTAGCGCAGCAGGTTCCCGCCCGTCCGTTCGACCATCACCGCTGACACGCCCAGCACGGACACCGTCCAGAGCGTCGACGTCACCGGGTGCCTGCGGAACGCGGCCACGGTCCGGCGCACCGGGTGCGCCAAGGCCTGGAAGCCGTCGCGCTGGACCACGAGCACGAGCGCGACGACCAGCGCGACGCCGACGAACGGGACGAACGTGTACTTCACGACGATCGCCGCGAGGCCGAACGCGACGGCGCGCACGAGGTTCCCCCAGTGTCCCGACGACGAACGGATCATGCGGGCGCACCAGTACAGCATCAGGAAGTACAGGGTGTTGGCCGGGGTGTCGTAGGAGACCCCGGCGCTCTGCCACTCGTACCGCCCCGTCAGGGCGACGACGATGACGGCGAACACGGCGATCGACGTCGAGAAGCCCATGACCCGGAACAGGCGTCGGAGCACCACGAGACCGAGCGCCCCGAGGACCACGTTCACCGCTCGGAGCATGACCACGATCACCGTGTAGGGCGCCTCGAGGTTGACGAGCGGCTTCACCGGGAAGCTCATCAGGTAGTAGTAGAAGTAGCTCGGGAACCGCTCGATCTCCCCCATCGTCAGCAGCTGCGGGGCGGCGTCCGTGATGATCGGACCGGCGGTCCAGCTGCGCCCTGCGTAGAAGAGGATGTTGGCGATGTGCCGACCTTCGTCCGGCGCGATCGTACCGGCGTACGGGACGTTCCCCATCCCGTCGACCACCGGCATGTGCACCGCCACCGAGAGGAACGCCCCGATCACCAGGAAGACCACGATCGTCGTGGGCATCGTCCATCGGTGCTCGAGCACCGCGACCAGTCGTCGAGGGTCACCGATCCGCCGGAGGGCGGCGTGCGTCACGGTTGTCAAGGCTCCCCTTCGTCGACGACCGGACAATCCTAGCCCCCGGAGCCGCCCCCGCGGGCGTGCAGGACGACCCTGGTAGTGTCTGCCGCGCTGTCCGACCGCGATCCGAAGAAGGGCTCCATGACGACTCTGCGCGTGATCGTCGACCAGGTCGTCGCACCGGTGCCGGGCGGGATCGGCCGGTACGCCGAGGAGCTGACGCGCGGGCTCGTCGAGACGGCACCGGACGGGTGTGACGTCGAGGGGATCGTCTCCGCCACCGCCGCGTCCGAGCTCGACCGACTCCGTGCCCTGCTGCCGGGCGTCGACCTCTCCCGGACCGCACTGCCGCGTCGCGAGCTGTCCGTGGCGTGGCAGCTCGGCCTCGCGCGCACCGCCGCCCACGGCATGGTCCACGCCCCGAGTGTCCTGGCCCCGCTGGTCCGCCACGACCCGCTCCGCGACCCGGGCACCCAGACCGTCGTGACGGTCCACGACACGGTTCCCTGGACCCATCCGGAGACCCTGACCCCGCGCGGTGTCCACTTCCACAAGGCGATGGTGCGTCGCGCCTTCCGGTACGCGGACGCGGTCGTCGTGCCGACCCACGCCGTGGCCGAGGAGCTGAACGGGATCCACCGCTTCGGCGACCGGCTCCGCGTGATCGGCGGCGCGCCGAGCAGCAAGCTCCGCGTCCCCGTCGACGCCGACCTGCGCGCCGAGCGACTCGGCCTCCCCGAGCGGTACGTGCTGGCGGTCGGGACCCTCGAGCCACGGAAGGGCCTGCAGCACCTCATCGCCGCGATGGCACACCCTGAGGCACCGTCGGACGTGCCACTGGTCGTCGCCGGGCCGGACGGCTGGGGCGACGTCGACGTCCACGAGACCGCCGAACGAGCCGGACTCCCTCCCGAGGCCGTCCGGGTGCTCGGGCGCATCGACGACGCCGACCTGGCGACGGTCTACGACCGGGCATCCGTCTTCGTGTTCCCGAGCCTCGCCGAGGGCTTCGGACTGCCGGTCATCGAGGCGATGAGTCTCGGGACCCCGGTCGTCCACTCCGACGACGCAGCGGTCCGCGAGGTCGCGGCGGACGCCGGCGTCACGGTCGCCCGGGAACCGCTCGACTCGTACCCGACCCGGCTCGCGCAGGCCGTGTTCCAGGTGGTCTCCGACGAGAACCTCGCGGCGCAGTTGGCCGTGGCCGGACTCGACCGGGCACGGATGTTCGACTGGCGCGACTCGGCCCTCGAGACCTGGCAGCTGCACGCCGACCTCTGATCCGGCTGCACGCCGACCTCTGATCCGGCTGCACGCCGACCTCTGATCCGAGGGTCCCCGACCCGGACGACCGGTCCGCGCACCCGACCTCGATGCGCTGCGGCGCCCGTGTCGCCGCGTCGGCTCCGCGTGTGACCTGCGAGGATCGATCGCATGTCCCGTCGACTCCCCGTCACCGCCGCCTCCGTCGTCCTCGCCGTCACCGCCGCCGTCGTGCTCGCAGGGTGCTCCGGTGGCGACGGGCCCGAGCGGACGGCCTCGGCGTCCCCGAGCCGCTCGGCCACTCCGGCACCGACCGGGAGCGCACCGACGACCGTTCCCCCGTCCTCCGGATCCTCACCGTCGGACGTCCCGTCCCCCGGCCCGTCCGGCGGCGTGGACGACGGCACCGGACCCGGTACGGGCAACGGCAGCGGCGTGGAGCAGCCGGACTCCGTCGACTTCGCCGCGGTCTCGGCCCAGGGCGTCGCCGCAGCCGGCGGAGGAACGGTCGTCTCGCTCGCCGGGTCAGGTGACGAGTGGACCGTCGTGGTCGCGGGCCCCGACGGCTCCCGGACCCAGTCGGTGGTCTCCGCGACCCTGGGCCGTGTGACCTCCGGCCCGTTCCCCCGCGACGTGGACGCGGCGACGGCAGCGGCCGACGCAGCCCGGTCCGCCGCAGCCGAGGTCGACGCAGCTGCGGCGGCGGCGTCGGCGACCGCCGCGGTGCCCGGCAGCACGCTCCGGTCCGTCGTCCTGGAGGGGTCCGACACGGCGCCCGTCTGGAACGCGGTCGTCACCGTCGGAGGCGCCGAACGCTCCGTCACGGTCGACGCGCGGACCGGGACCGCGGCCGCCTGAGTCGGGGCGGCCTCCCCGGCGCTCCCGCGGGCCGACGCGACGTCGACAGCGACGACGAGATCGTCAGAGCTGGGCGCGGAGCGCCGCGGCCTTCCGTTCCACCATCTCCTCGAGCGCACCGGCGTGCTCGGCGAGCCGCTGCGCGACGTCGGCGTCCGAGCTCCCGAGGATCCGCGCAGCGAAGAGCCCGGCGTTGGCAGCGCCGTTGATCGCCATCGTCGCGACCGGGATGCCGGCCGGCATCTGCACGATGGACAGCAGGGAGTCCAGCCCGTCCAACCGCGCCAGCTGCACGGGGACGCCGATGACGGGCAGGGTGGTCATCGACGCCACCATGCCGGGCAGGTGTGCCGCGCCGCCGGCACCGGCGATCACCACACGCACCCCTCGCTCTGCCGCGCCCCGGGCGAACCGCGCCATCTTGTCCGGCGTCCGGTGTGCGGAGACGACGTCTGCCTCGAACGTGATCCCGAGTTCGGTGAGGACGTCGGCAGCAGCGCGCATCGTCGGCCAGTCCGAATCGGACCCCATGATGATCGAGACGAGCGGTGCAGGAGCGGTGGTGTCGGTCACGCGTCGAGCCTAGCCCGCGGGGCCTTCCGCCCGGGGTCGAGGGCACGGCCGAACGTGCACCCGCTGCGGTCCGTCCAGCGGGTCAGTCGTCGAAGTGCGCGGCTGCTGCGCGTGCGCGGTAGACCACGTCGTCGACGTCCTCGCCGGTCACCGTGACGTGACCGATCTTCCGTCCCGGTCGGGGCGCCTTGCCGTAGAAGTGGTACTTCGCCTCGGGGAACGCGTCCAACGCGGCGGGGTACCGGGCCGCCAGGTCCCCGTCGAGCGGACCGCCGAGCACGTTGACCATGACGGACACCGGGGCGAGGGCGCCGGTGGCACCGAGCGGCAGGTCGAGGACCGCGCGGAGGTGCTGTTCGAACTGGCTCGTCGTGGCGCCGTCGATGGTCCAGTGCCCCGTGTTGTGCGGGCGCATGGCCAGCTCGTTGATGAGGATCCGCTCATCGTCGGTCTGGAACAGCTCCACGGCCAGGACCCCGGTCACGTCGAGCTCCTCGGCGATGCGGACGGCGGTGCTCTCCGCTGCGTCCGCGAGCCGCCCGGCGGACCGCGGAGCGGGAGCGATGACCTCGGCGCACACGCCGTCGCGCTGCACCGTCTCGACGAGCGGCCACGCGACGACCTCCCCGGAGGGGCGTCGCGCCACGGACTGCGCGAGTTCACGCGTGAACGGCACGAGCTCCTCCGCCAGCAGTGCCTCGTCGGTGCCCGTCTCGGCCAGCGCCGTGAACCAGTCGTCGGCCTCCCCCGCGTCCCGCACGACCCGGACGCCCTTGCCGTCGTAGCCACCACGCGCCGTCTTCACGACCGCACGTCCGCCGTGGGCGGCCAGGAACCGGGCCAGCTCGGTCTGGTCGCGGACCGCAGCCCAGTCGGGGACGGGCAACCCGAGCTCGGACAGCCGGGTGCGCATCGTGATCTTGTCCTGGGCGACATCGAGCGCAGCAGGTCCGGGGCGGACGGCCACCCCGGCGTCCACGAGGCGACGGAGCACCTCCTGCGGCACGTGCTCGTGGTCGAAGGTGACGACGTCGACGTCCCGCGCGAACGCCAGGACGGTGGCGGCGTCGTGGTAGTCGCCCTCCGCTGACGCCGCGATCGCAGCGGACATGCCCGGTCCCTCAGCGAGGACCCGGATGTCGAGGCCCAGCTCGATCGCCGCGGGCACCATCATGCGCGCAAGTTGTCCGCCACCGACGACCCCGACCCGCAACACCATGCTCAAACCCTCCACGACCCCAGGCTCACGCCAGGGTCCACTCGACTACAATCCTGCGAGGCCGATCGTCGATCCGCCCGGCGCCGGCGTTCCCACCGGCATCCGCAAGACTACGGAATCCTGGAGGCCACGTGCGGCGCCTCATCGCCCAGCTCGCCCGGTTCGGCATCGTCGGAGCCTTCGGGTTCCTCGTCGACTTCTCGGTGTTCAACCTGCTGCGGGCGACGGTCCTCTCCCCCGACGAGGTCCACTCCGGCCCGTTCTGGGCGAAGGTGGTCTCGACGGTGGTCGCGATCCTCGTCAACTGGGTCGGCAACCGGTACTGGACCTTCCGTCACCAGCGTCGTTCCGTCGCGGCGAAGGAAGGGCTCGAGTTCGTCGTCGTGTCCCTCGGCGGCATGGTCATCTCACTCGGCTGCCTCGCCGTGTCGCACTACGTGCTGCACTTCACGTCCGCCCTCGCGGACAACATCTCCGGCAACGTCATCGGCCTGGCACTCGGGACGGCGTTCCGGTTCTGGCTGTACAAGGTCTGGGTCTACCACCCGGACCGGGTCGAGCGCGAGAGCGCCGACCGTCGCGGAGCCGAGGCGCAGGACCGTGAGGACGCGCCGGTGGTCCCCGGTGCTCCCGAGGTGGGCCGTCCGTACCAGGGCTGACGCACCGCCCCGTAGGATCGACCGGTGTCGACCGGAACGGAACGCCGAGCAGTGACCGACGGGGCCGTCCCGCCCGTGTCCCGCCGCGAACTGGTCGCGGTGGCGGTCGTCACGACCGCCTTCGCACTCTGGCTCGGCGTCTGGGCGATGGTGGTCCCCGCCTTCCAGGCCCCGGACGAGACCGCACACGTCGACGCCGCCGTGCACCTCGCACTGGGCGAACCGTGGGTCGATCCCGGAGACCTGCGTGTGCTGAACGCCGTGCAGGCCGCGGTGGCACAGCAGGACGGAGTCCCGCACGACGAACGGTCGACCTTCTCCGAGCTGTTGGCGGGAGCGCCCGGGGCCTCGGGGACCGTCAACCAGATGACCCAGCACCCGCCCACGGCCTACGCGGCGTACGCGCTCGTCCTGCGTGCGGTGGACTACGGCGACCTGCGCTGGGACCAGGCCCTCCTCGTGCTGCGCCTGGTCGACGCCGCAGTCGTCGCGCCGCTCGCGGTGCTGGCCTGGGCCACCGTCCGACGGTTGACACGGTCTCCCCGGGCCGGGCTGGTGGGCGCTCTGGCACTCTTCGCCACGCCACAGCTCGCGTCCATCGCATCCTCCGTGTCCAACGACGCGCCGGTCCTGCTGCTCTCCGGGGTCGTGGTCTGGATCGTGACACGGGTCCTCACCGGGGACGTGCGCTTGCGGACGCTCGTGTCGCTCGGCCTCGTGCTCAGCCTGCTGGTCTGGACGAAGGGCACCGGTCTGCCCGCGGTGCCCTTCGTCGGACTCGCCGCGTTCATCGGAGGAGCCGGCGCTGCCACGCTCCGGACGCGTGTGGTCCGCGCCGCGGTACCGCTCGTGATCTGCGCGGCGCTCGGGTCCTGGTGGTGGCTGCACAACCTCGTGGCCTACGGTCGGGTCCAGCCGAACGGCTACTCCGCGATCCGGGGGCCGCAGGACTTCCCGCCCGGCGAGGGGCCGTCCGTCCTCCACTTCCTCGACGTCAGCTGGGGGACGCTCACCAGGACGTTCTGGGGCAGCCCCGGCATGCGTGCCCAGGTGAGCATCGGTGACCTCCTGACCGCGCTCCTCACGGTCGTCACCGTGGCGGTCGTCGCGCTCTTCGCCTTCCGAGCGGGTCCGCTCCGACGTCCGGCCGTCGTCCTCGCGGTGTTCCCCGCGCTCCTCGTGGTCGTGCAGACGGCGACGAGCGCCCGCGGGTACCTCACGACGACCGAGGTCGCAGCGACGCAGGGACGGTACTACTTCCCCGCACTGCTCTGCCTCGTCGCCCTGAGCGCGGTCGCGTGGCGACGGCTCGCACGGCGGGTCCACGGGCGCGCCCTCGTCACCGGTCTCGCGGTCGGCCTCCCCGCTGTCGGTGCGTACGGGCTCGTGGTCGTCGGCAACTGGTTCTGGAACGCGGCCGAGCTCCTGCCGACGGCGGCCGGGTCCGAGCGCTTCCGCACCTTCGCGCCGGTGCCGCCCGTCGTCGTCGGCATCGTCGTCGCGTGCGTCGCGGTCGGCGTCGTCGTGACCGTCCTCGCGATCAGCCGGCAGAGGTACCTCGCCGCGTCGTCCCCCGACGTCGGCGGTGCCACGACCTGACCCGCCGATCGGCCCCACGCGACCCGCGGGGCCGACGTGTGACCCGACCGCCGGTCCGGCCCGCCCTGTCGCCCGGGTGCCGTGCGGTGCCGTGCCGGTCCGTCAGACCTGTTCGGGTGTCTCCGCGTCGGGACCCACGGTGACGACCTTCCGTCGGCCGGAGCCGAACCAGGTCGGGATCGCTGCGGTCAGCAGGAACAGCGCGTCCACCGCGAGGCTCCAGATGCGTGTGACGACGACGACGACCAGGGCGACCGGGCCCGGCATCACGATCGCGAGCAGGAGCCCCTGGACGCCCTCGCGGACGCCGAGTCCGCCAGGAGCGAAGACGGCGAGCATGCTGATCGCGGACGCCATGCTCGCCGCGCCGATCACGAACGCGGCGTCCTGGACCCGCAGCGCCGGGTACACCGCGAGTGCGATGAAGTAGTAGGCGGTCCCGGAGATCACGGCGCCGAGGACGTACAGCCCGGCGCCGACCACCACCGTACCGAGCGCCGGCCTGACGTCGTCGTCGAGCGGTCGGCGTCGGAGGATCCGCAGTGCGAGCTGGATCAACCCGAAGAACACCCGCGGGACGAGGCAGACGACGCACCCCACGAACGCCACCACCATGAGGACCACGAGCCAGACGTCGAGGGAGTGCGTCCTGGGGTCGACCAGCAGGAGGACCAGGGCGAGCGCCAGGGTCGCCGCGATCTGCAACGCGCCCTCGAGCAGTCCACTGACCCCCAGACGCGCCTTCGACACGCCGTGCCGCGAGGCGAAGTAGACCTTGCCGACGATCCAGGTCGCAGCGCCCGGGATGTACCGCCCCATCCACGACTTCGCGTACACGAACGTGAGCGTCGTACCGCTGCCACGCAGGTCGCGGGCGCCGAGCCTGCGGAGGAGGAAGAACCAGATGCCGACGCCCCAGTACCGGAAACCGAGGCTGATGGCCGTCGCGAGTGCGACCCACCACCAGTTCCACTCGACGCCGGCCAGCTGCGCCCAGTCCACGCTCCGGACGTAGAGGAACACGAAGACGGCGAGGGCGACGTAGAAGACGATCGGCACGGCCCGCGTCAGGATCCGCTTCGCCCGAGCGCGCCGTCCTGCACCTGTCTGTTCCACAACACCCTCCACGATGACGCCCCAGTCTAGGTGACGTGCTCTCGGGGTCCGGTTCGTCCGGGGCAGGGCCCTGCAGTAACATCCAGCGGGATGGCCACCACCTACAGCTTCTACGGCATTCTCGACGTCAACCTCCAGACCGAGCACCGGGGATGGCGACGCTACTTCGACAACGAGTACGCGCGCATCGCCCGGCCGAGTGCCGACGCCCCCGCCGCACCGCTCACGGTGGACGTCCGCATCGCCGACCGCGCACCGAGCCGTGAGCCCGGTGACGTCCGTGGCACCGAGCGCTTCAAGGGGCTCTTCAGGTTCTCGTACGTCATCCGGGGCCTGGACACCGACCACGTGACGATCTGGTTCCGCAGCCACTGGCTCGACCGGGTCTACATGAACGCCATCGGCGTCTACCTGCAGGCCCAGGTCCTCGAGCCGATCATCTACGCGAAGCTCCTCGAGCGCGACGTCCTGCTCATGCACGCCGGCGGTGTCGCGTCCGACACGAAGGGGTTCCTGCTCCCCGCGTACGGCGGGACCGGCAAGACGACGCTGAGCATGTCCCTGATGGCCGCCGGGTACAAGCTCCTCGGGGACGACCTGCAGTTCGTCGACCTGCGCCGCGGCGTGGTGCACCCGTACCCGCGCCCGCTCCACATCTTCACGTACAACGTGCAGAACCTCGTCGGCGCGAAGGTGCCGCTGAAGTACTCGTCGGCGGTCTACGCGAAGAACGTCATCCGGTGGTTCCTCGAGCGTCTCCTGCGCCGCGAGTTCCTCATCTCGACCCGGATCCACGCGGACGAGCTCTACCCGGGCGAGGTGTTCGCGGACTCGGTGCCGTACACAGCCATCGGCTTCCTGCGGAAGACCGGACCCGGTGTCGAGTCCGTCCGGATCACCGACGAGAACGTCGACGAGCTCGCCGACGGCATCGCTGCGTCGGCGGACCTCAACGACAGCCTGGCGTCGATCCTGGAGCGCGACCCGCGGCTGGCTCCGATGCTCGAGCGGGAGCACCGGGTCCTCGTCATGCTGCTGCGGCAGTTCGACCGGCTGCTCTACGTCAACACGCGACAGATGGACCTCTCGTCGCCGGACGAACTCGTCCGCGAGCTCGAGGCGGGCACGCTCCGGCCGTCGGACGCATGACCCGCCCCGCCGGGTCTGCCCGGCCCCGCCTGCTCGTGCTCGCGTCCACCTTCCCCGCCCACCCGGACGACGGCGTCCCCGCCTTCGTGCTGGACCTGGCTCGGCAGGAGGCGGTCGAGTTCGACACCGCGGTACTGACACCGCGGGTCGCCGGCGCCGCCCGCTCGGAGACGATCGACGGCGTCCGGGTGCGTCGGTTCGCCTACTTCCCGCGGCGCTTCGAGGACCTGGCCGACGGCGCGATCCTGGACAACCTCAAGGCCGACCGGAAGCGTCTGCTCCAGGTCCCGGCACTCCTCGCGGCACAGTTCCTCGCGGTGCGTCGAGCCGTCCGCGCCGCACGTCCCGACGTGATCCACGCGCACTGGGCGATCCCCCAGGGGCTCGTCGCGGCACTGGCGGCACCCGGGGTGCCCCTCGTCGTCACGACGCACGGCGGCGACGTCTACGCGCTCCGCGCCGCGCCGCTGGTCCGGCTGAAGCGCTGGGTGTTCGGGCGTTCGGCGCACGTCACCACCGTCAACGACGAGATGCGGGCCCGCCTGACGGAGTGGGGTGTCGACCCGGCGCGGTCGAGCGTCGTCCCGATGGGGGTCGACCTCGCGCCCACGATCGCGGCCAGGGAGACCACCGTCCGGCGACCCGGGCACGTGGTGGCCGTCGGCCGGCTGGTGGAGAAGAAGGGCTTCGGCAACCTCGTCGAGGCACTCCGCGGTCTCGAGGGCGTCGACTGGTCGCTGACCGTCGTCGGCGACGGCCCGTGGCGCGAGCGCCTCGAACGACAGGCCGCGGGGATGCCGGTCACCTTCCTCGGGCAGCGCGGCAAGCGCGAGGTGCTCGCCACCCTGGCGTCCGCCACCGTCGTGGCCCTGCCGTCCGTACCGGCCGCGAACGGGGACCAGGAAGGGCTCCCGGTGACGCTCCTCGAGGCGGCGGCGGTCGGCGCGGCGATCGTGGCCAGCGACCTCCCCGGCATCCGGGACGTCGTCCGCGACGACGTCTCGGGCCTGCTCGTGGAGCCCGGCGACGTCGACGCGCTGCGCGCCGCCCTCGAGCGAGCGCTCACGGACGCCGACGCCCGGGAGCGCCACCAGGCCGGAGCGACCGCCGCTGCGGCCGAGTACGCGACCGAGCGCATCGGCTCCCGCTACCGGGACGTCCTCCGCGCGGCCGTCGAGCGCCGCACCCCGCTCCGGGGCTGAACGCTCCCGGCCGGGTCCGCCCGTCCGGAGACGACCGACGGCCGCTCCCGGCGAGGGGAACGGCCGTCCGTCACCGGCGAGGTCGGACCGCTAGCGCCCCATGCCCCGGTAGGTGAAGCCCGCGGCGGTCCAGGCCTTGCGGTCGAGGCAGTTGCGCCCGTCGACCACGACCCGCGACGCGACGAGCGAGGCGACCTCGGCCGCGTCGAGCGCACGGAACACCGACCACTCGGTCAGCACGAGCACGATGTCCGCGCCGGTGACCGCCTCGGTCGGCGATCCGACGTACTCGAGCTCCGGGTGCAGCCGACGGGCGGTCTCGATCGCCTCCGGGTCGTACGCCGCCACCGACGCGCCGAGCTCGTGCAGGCGTGCCGCGATGTCGAGCGCCGGGGAGTCGCGGACGTCGTCCGAGTTCGGCTTGAAGGCCAGGCCCAGCACGGCGACGTGCTTCCCGGTGACCGTCCCACCGAGCAGCTCCGTGGCGAGGTCGACCACGTGCGCGCGTCGACGGAGGTTGGTGGCGTCCACGTCGGCCAGGAAGGCGAGGGACTCCCCCACGCCCAGCTCGTCGGCGCGGGCCTGGAACGCGCGGATGTCCTTCGGCAAGCAGCCGCCGCCGAAGCCGAGACCGGCGTTGAGGAACTTCCGACCGATCCGGTCGTCGTGCCCGATCGCGTCGGCGAGCGCCGTGACGTCGGCGCCGGCGACCTCGGCGATCTCGGCCATCGAGTTGATGAACGAGATCTTCGTCGCGAGGAACGCGTTCGCGCTGATCTTCACGAGCTCCGCCGTGGGCAGGTTCACCACGAGGCGGGGCGTCCCCGCGGCGAGCGCCTGCGCGTACACCTCGTCGAGGGCCGCGACGGCACGCTCGCCGGCCTCGCCCTCCGGGACGCCGTAGACGAAGCGGTCGGGCGAGATGGTGTCCTGCACGGCGAAGCCCTCGCGCAGGAACTCCGGGTTCCACACCAGGGTCGCACCGGGGACCGCCGCCTCGACCTCGGCGGCCAGGCGCGCGGCGGTGCCGACCGGGACGGTCGACTTGCCCACGACGAACGCACCGGCCGACAGGTGCGGCGTGAGCGAGGCGACCGCGGCGTCGACGTACCGCATGTCCGCGGCACCGGTGGGACCCTGCGGGGTGCCGACCGCGAGGAAGTGCACGGCGGACCCGGCGACCTCCGCCATGTCGGTGGTGAAGCGGATGCGACCGGACGCCAGGGCCTCGGTCAGGATCTCGGGCAGCCCGGGCTCGAAGAAGGGGGCCTCGCCGGCGGCGAGACGCTCGATCTTGGTCGGGTCGACGTCGACCGCGACGACCTCGTGTCCGAGCTTGGCCATGGAAGCGGCGTGCACGGCACCGAGGTACCCGCAGCCGATGACGGAGATACGCACGGGACGACGCTACCGGGTAACGAGGAAGACTCCCACTCCGGGCGCTCGGCACCTCACCGACCGGGGTCGCCCCAGGCGGGCCGCGAGGGTCCCCCGACGATCTCGTCCCAGTCCGGCTCGCGGTGCCGTCGGCGGGCCTCGTGCGCCTCGACCAGGTCGTGCAGCACGGCCACCACGAGGTCGGCGTGCGGGACGTCGGCGAGCACCACGGGCGTGTCCTCGCCGGGGAAGACGAGCACGTCACCGGACCGCCACACCCCCTGCAGGCCGCGGCGCCGCACCGTGACGTCGTACCCGCGGGAGTGCAGGAGCTCGCGACGGGTCCGGGTGCCGAGACCACGGACCACCACGAGCCGCCGGGTCGTCACCACGTACCGCTCGGACATCCAGCGCAGCAGCGGGACGAGGCCGCCGAGCACGACGAGCAGGACCGTCAGTCCGGCGACGACCGCGTTCAACCACGCGAGCTGTGCGCGGAACACGCCGAAGCCGAAGCCCCCTGCCAGTGCGACGACCACGACGAAGACGGCCGGACGGACGAGTCGGCGCGCGTGCGGCCGCAGCCGCGCGACCACGCGTTCGGGCGGCGGCTCGGCGGTCATGCCGTCATGCATAGCGCAGGTGGGTGAGGTCCCCCACCGCGACGCCCCTGGATCGGCCGTCCCGATCCCGGATCGTGATGCGACCGTCGTCGTCGATGCCGATGGCGTCGACCTCGTCGACGGTGCCGTCGGGCAGGACCAGACGGACCCGGCGACCGATCGTGCCGCACGCTGCGCGGACGTGTGACCGGACCGCCCCGGCGGCCGCACCCCCGTCCACCAGCGCACGGACCGCCTCCAGGACGGCCGTCGTCCAGGCGGACAGCACCGCGTCCGCCAGGCCGTCGGCGTCACCGGTCGCACCGGCGACCGCCAACGACGTCGCGGTGGGCGTCGGCAGGGCGTCCTCCGGGATCGTCAGGTTCACGCCGGCGCCGACGACGACGCTGCCGTCGGCGGCGACCTGGCAGAGGATGCCGCACACCTTGCGTCCGTCGACGAGCACGTCGTTCGGCCACTTCACCAGGACACGCGGCTCCGGCGCGGGCGTCGCGTCGTCGGCGTCGGCGGCCGGACGGGAGGCCCTGGTCGCCGCGTCGACGTCGCCCAGCACGGCGGACACCGCGTCGCGCATCGCGGCGCCGGCGACCAGGGGCAGCCACCCGCGGTCGCGGTCGGCCAGGTCGGCGCGGACGAGCAGGCTCACCGCGAGCGTCTGCCCGGTCGGCGCGCTCCACGACCGGTCGAGCCGCCCGCGCCCCGCCGTCTGGTCGAGCGTGACCACGGCGCTGCCGTGCGCCCGACCGGGAGCGACGTCCAGCAGGTCGGCGTTCGTGGAGCCGGTGCGCCCGACGGCGTCGAACACTCCACCGGCGGCCTGGACGACGGCACGGGCACGCGGCAGGACCGGCGGGACGGGTGTGGACATGCACGCAAATCTACGGGCAGGAACCGTGGGGGTCCTCCAACCGGCCCCGCCGTGGCCGCCGGTAGGGTGAGCGGGTGACCACAGGAGACACCCCCGACCTCTCGACCACGGCCGGTCGCCTCGCGGACCTGCGCGACCGCTACCACGAGGCCGTGACCGCCGCGGGCGAGGCCGCCATCGCGAAGCAGCACGCGAAGGGCAAGGGCACCGCCCGCGAGCGCATCGAGCAGCTCCTCGACGAGAACTCGTTCGTCGAGTTCGACGAGTTCGTGCGCCACCGCACGACGTCGTTCGGCATGGACGCCAAGCGCCCCTACGGCGACGCCGTCGTGACCGGCGTCGGCACGATCCACGGCCGCAACGTCGCGGTCTACGCGCAGGACTTCACGGTCTTCGGTGGCTCCCTCGGCGAGGTCGCCGGCGAGAAGATCGTCAAGGTGATGCAGCACGCGCTGAAGACGGGTGTGCCGATCATCGGCATCCTCGACTCCGGCGGCGCCCGGATCCAGGAGGGCGTCGTCGCCCTCGGCAAGTACGGCGAGATCTTCCGCCTGAACACCCAGGCCTCCGGGGTCATCCCGCAGATCTCCATCGTCATGGGGCCGGCAGCCGGTGGTGCGGTGTACTCCCCCGCGCTCACCGACTTCGTCATCATGGTGGACAAGACGAGCCACATGTTCGTCACCGGTCCGGACGTCATCAAGACCGTCACCGGCGAGGACGTCGGCTTCGAGGAGCTGGGCGGCGCACAGACGCACAACGCCGTCTCGGGCGTCGCGCACTACCTGGCCGAGGACGAGACCGACGCGCTCGACTACGCGCGCTCCCTCGTCGGCTTCCTGCCGGACAACAACCTGTCCGACCCGCCGGCCTACGACGTCGCCCCGGAACTCGAGACGACCGACGCCGACCACGAGCTCGACGTCGTCATCCCCGACTCGACGAACCAGCCGTACGACGTCACGACGATCGTCGAGCACATCGTCGACGACGGTGAGTTCCTCGAGGTCCAGCCGCTCTTCGCCCCGAACATCATGGTCGGCTTCGGCCGCGTCGAGGGCCGCACCGTCGGCATCATCGCGAACCAGCCGCAGGCGATGGCCGGGACGCTGAACATCGACGCCGGCGAGAAGGCAGCCCGCTTCGTCCGGTTCTGCGACGCGTTCGGCATCCCGATCCTGACCCTCGTCGACGTCCCCGGCTACCTGCCCGGCACCGACCAGGAGTGGACCGGCGTGATCCGCCGCGGCGCGAAGCTGCTGTACGCGTACGCCGAGGCCACCGTGCCGCTCGTCACCGTCATCACGCGGAAGGCCTACGGCGGCGCGTACATCGTGATGGGCTCGAAGCAGCTCGGTGCGGACATCAACCTGGCGTGGCCGACCGCCGAGATCGCGGTGATGGGCGGCCAGGGTGCGGTCAACATCCTGTACCGGGCCGAGATCAAGCGCGCGGAGGAGGCGGGCGAGGACGTCGCCGCGGTGCGCACCAGGCTCGCGAACGAGTACACCTACAACGTGGCGTCGCCGTACCTGGCGGCCGAGCGCGGCGAGCTCGACGGCATCATCCAGCCGCACGCGACCCGGGTCTCGGTGATCAAGGCGCTGCGGGCACTGCGCGGGAAGCGCGCGTCGCTGCCGCCGAAGAAGCACGGGAACATCCCGCTCTGATGGGACGACACGCAGCTCACCTCCCGGCGGACTCCCCGGTGCCGGGCGGCGCCGACACCACGGTCGGCGCCGACGTCCGGCTCGTCGCTGGCGACCCATCGCCGGAGGAACTGGCGGCCGTCGTCGCCGTGCTCCAGCGACAGGCCGACGAGGTCGCCGCCACCGGTCGCGCCGAGGTCACCGAGTCACCACGGACCGGGTGGGACGCGTCCGCCCGTGGCCTCCGCCGGCCGCTCGAGCACGGCTCCGGCGCCTGGGGCCGCTCGTTGCGCTGACCGACGGTCTGCCAGCGGCACGCCGCACGTCCAACCACGGACCCCCGCCGTTCCCCGGCGGGGGTCTTGCGCATCCGGGGGTACCGGCGGCACGATGTACCCCTGTCGCACCGCGCGACCCGGTCGTCGACCTCGGGTTGCGGGGTGCACTTCCCGGTCGGTCTCCCCTCGGCCGAGGGACACCTCGACCGCGGAACCACCGGGAGGGCGTGGTTTGTCCCCCATAATGACGACTGACACGGCTTCGGGCAGCGGGCATAGTTGTCTGTGTTCGGTGTCCTTCCCAGAAGAACATCGTTGGTCGGTGGCCGACTAGGGTACGACGCCTCCGACCAGCTGCGAGCCAGGGCGACATTCGGGTTGTCGCTCAGGCTCGGGTCGTGAACGGGCCGGCCCCTCGGGACCGGCCCGTTCCCCGTTCCCAGGGGTCTTCCGCGCGCGTCTCGCTGGACGGCGGCTGTCGGTGCTGCCTCAGACCGTCGCGCGGCGCGGGATCTCGGTCCAGAGCACCACCGAGTCGTCCTCGTCGCCGTCGTCGTCCGATCCGACGCCGAGCGCCGCGGACTCGCTCGCCGCGGTGTCCAGTCGCAGCCCGACGATGGTGACCGCCGCCTCCGACCCCTCGGCCACCGTCCGGACGATCACGTTGTCCGCCTCGCGGGCTCGGCGCAGCGCACCGGCGATCTCGGCGTGCACCCGGCGGAGCTCGTCGATCTCCAGGTCGTCGAGGCCACCGTCGTCGTGCAGCTGCACCGTGGCTCCCCGTCGCCGCAGGCGCATGACCTCGTCACGGACGTCGTCGGACAGCAGCGACCGACCGCGGATCTCGTCGCGGATCGCCTGCTCGAGGTGCAGGCACTCGGCCCGCTCGGCGTCGGTCAGGTCCCCGCCCCGGTCGATCACCTGCTGCAGCATCGGCAGCGCCATCCGGGTGGTCTGGCTCAGGCGGAACTGCCGTTCGAACACGTGGGCGTCCTGCGCGGCCTGCCAGTCCGCGGTCTCCTGCTCGGCACGGATGAAGTCGCGCGTGGTGCGGGTCGCCCGGTCCATCGCGACGGCGAAGCCGGTGGCGACGGCGACCCACGTCAGGTTGCCGACCAGTCCGAGCGCCCCGAAGGCACCCGGTCCTGCCCAGACCACACCGAAGACCGTGACGAAGCCGACGCCGACCCACGCGAAGGCGCGGCGGCCCCGCACGACGAGCACGACCATGAGCGTGCCGACCGCGGCGACCCACCAGGTGATCGAGTCGTCCTTCACCGTCAGGTCGACGACGGGGGCGGCGATGACCGGCATGACCAGCGCGGTGGCGAGCGAGAAGCACGCCGCCCAGACCGGGAGGGTCCGACCGGGCAGGAAGATCGCGACGACGCTCGCGGCGGCGTAGAGCACCATGCACGTGAGCACCGGACCGACGTCACGGACGAACGGGAACGACGCCACGCCCAGCACGAGGTGGAAGACGGAGAACAGCGCGGCGAGCCCGATGGCGATCCTCGCCGGCAGGGACACCCTCATGCGGACACCTCCGGGTGCCACTCGAGGCGGACCCGCGTACCCGCCCCGGGGTTGCTCGCGACCACCGCCGTGCCGCCCACGGCCTGCACCCGCTCGATGATCGAGCGGCGGACGCCGAGCCTCGCGGCAGGGACGGCAGCGAGGTCGAACCCGGCGCCGTCGTCACCGACCTCGACGTGCACGGCGCCACCACGTTGCTCGACACGGACCCACCGCTCGACCCCTGCCCCGCCGGCGTGCTGCACGCTGTTGACGCACGCCTGCAACGCCGCGGATGCGAGCGCGTCCGCGATCGTCGCCGGGATGCGCAGCCCGCCGACCGGGGCGTCCCGCAGCCGGACGGGAGCGGCGAGCGCTCCGACGGCGTCGGTGATGCGGACGCGGAGGTCGTGCACCGTCACGGGCGGGGCCTCCCCCGGCAGGTCGGCTGCAGCGGCGCCGAGGTGGTCGATGGCGTTGCGCGCCATGCGGGCGGCGAGGGCCTTCGCCTCGGGCGTGTCCGCGCGTGCCGCCGAGAGCAGCGTGGTCAGGACGCTGTCGTGGACGATCGCGTCGACCTGCACCCGCTCGACCTCGGTCGCGTGCTCGCGGATCGCGAGCGAGTAGCGCCGCACCGCGGTGGCCTGTGCGGCGTCCACCGCAGCGGCGGCCCGACGGAGGAGCACGGCGATGACGAGGACCGCTCCGCTGAGGATCGCCGAGTACACGCCCTGGAGCACCGCGCTGGCCCCGGCGTCGCCACCGAGCGGCGTGAGGCGCACGACGACGTAGACGGCGGGCACGAGCGCGGTGTAGACGGTCGCGCGCCACGGTGCGAAGCCCATCGCCGCCGCCGTCGACCCCACGGTGAGGAACCACCACGGCCAGGGGTACTGACCGTCCGGGATCGGCTCGCGGACGGTGAGCGGCCACGTGACGAGCACGACGAGGAACAGCAGCGCGCACACGATCTGGGCGACCTGCGCGAACCGCTGCGCGAACGCGGACACCCCGACCGCCACGAACGACGCGCCGAGGACCGCCGCGGCGACCGGGCCCCACACGGGATCGAGCCACGTCAGCTGCCGCACGACGGCGGGCGCGTAGACCGCGCCGTACCCGACCGCGGCGACCGCGATGAGGATCGCGAAGAGTCGTTCGACCGATGCCTGCGTCAGCGCGGGTCGCACACCGCGCAGGGGGTCGACGCCGAACGGTGCCGCCTCGGTCGGCGCGACGTCGTCCGTCGCGGAGCCCGACCCGTCGGGCGCCCCGGCCGGGACACCCGCCGACCGTGCCGGTCCGGCCGTGGTGGCCATCGGGGTCAGCGGCCGTCGGCGTCGGGGTCGATGCCCGAGTCGAGCCCGGGCAGGATGCCGTCCTCGACCGCGCGGCGCAGCAGGTCGACCTTCGTCGGCGCCGGACGCCCCACCTCGACGTACTTCACACGGATGCGGTCGAGGTACTCGCGCGCCGTCGAGTACCCGATGCCGAGCTGCTGCGCCGCGAGCTTGAGCGGCAGCCCGGAGGCGTAGAGGTGCAGGATCTCGCGCTCGCGGCGTCCGAGCTGCGCCTTGGCGAAGTCGCGGTCGGCGTCGATGGCGCTCGCCCACTCGAGGTTGTTGAGCACGTCGCCGCGGGCGACGGTCGCCACGGCCGCCATCACGGTCTTGGTCGCGGACGACTTGGGGATGACGCCGGCCGCCCCTGCGGCCAGTGCCTCGCGCACGCTCGCGACGCGGTCGGCGATCGAGTGGACGAGCACCGCGGAGCCGGTGCCCTGCACACCCTTGACGTTCGCGGTCACGGTCGAGCCGTCGCCGAGCGACAGGTCGAGCACGACGACGTCGACCTCACGCCCGCCGAGCTGGGCCACGTACTCGGGCACGCTCGCGGCGGTGAGCACCACCTCGAACCCCTCGTTCTGGCACGCCGCCTGGATGCCGAGCCGCACGGACTCGTGGTCGTCGACGATCGCGACGCGGACGGGCCTGGTGGCCAGTCCGGTCGTCCCGCTGCTGGTGTTCGTGTCTGCTGCCACGGTGACCTCTCGTTCCGATGCGCGCCCGGCCCCTGTCGCCGGGAGCGATCACCGACCAAGGATACCCAGGTCGGACACAGGCTCCGAGTTGTGGGACACCGCGTCACACTGCGGACCCCGGGGTCAGGCGATCGGGACCAGCCGCGCGACCGCCTCGAGGTGGTGGGTGTGCGGGAACAGGTCGAACGCACGCAGCGCCTCGAGCCGGTACCCGAGGTCGGCGAAGGTCGCGACGTCGCGCGCCAGGGCGACCGGGTCGCAGGCGACGTAGACGACCTGCGCGGGCTGGAGCGCGGCGACCTGCACGACGACCTCGCGGCCCGCGCCGGACCGCGGCGGGTCGAGCACGACGGTGCCGGCGCGGAAGCGCTGCAGCTCCGGTCGGGACGCGTCGGCGGCCGTCCGGGCGAGCCAGCGGTCCACGCGGCCGGTCTCGGCACGCGCGCCGATCCACTCCGCCAGGTTCTCCTGCGCGTGCTCGGTGGCCCGGGCCGCGCTCTCGACGCTCGTGATGCGGGCCTTCGGGCCGACGACGTCGCCGAGTGCCGCCGCGAGCAGTCCGACGCCGCCGTAGAGGTCGAGGTGCTGCCCCTCCGGGTCGAGCCGGTCACGGTCGACCAGGTCCTGCACGGCCGCGGTGAGCACGGCCGGCGCTTGGCGGTGGACCTGCCAGAAGCCGTTGTCGTCGACGGTGAACGAACGCTCCCCCACGACCTCGGTCACGACGGTGGGCTTCTGCTCGTCGATGACGAGGCGGGCCCCCTCGGCGCCGCTCGGCGCGAGGACGTCGACGACCGACGCGCCCGGCATCGCCCCGCGCCCGAGCGGCGCACTCTCCTGCACACGCGCGGAGGCGAGCGGGAGCGAGGCCACCGGCACCACCGTGTGGGAGCGCGAGGCGAACGGGCCCGCCGTACCGTCCTCGTCGACGTGCAGCCGGACGCGCGTGCGCCAGCCGAGGCCGTTCGACTCCTCGTCGCCGGGGGCGGCCTCGACCATGACGTCGTGTCCGAGCACCTCGGTGAGGTCCGTTCGGGCGAACCGCGCGAAGGCGTCGACCAGGACGTCGTGCTTGAGGGTGCGCTGGTGCGGCAGGGCGATGTGCCCGAACTCCGCACCGCCGGCGCGCACGGCGGGGTCGCGGTCGAGGGCGGCCTCGGGCCAGACGTGGTCGACCCGGTGCTCGCTCGGCGACAGGACGGACACGGTGTCGGCACGCCAGAACGACTTCTTGCGGTCCTCGGTCACGCGCGCGACGACGCGCTCGCCCGGCACCGCGTCCGAGACGAAGACCACACGCCCCTCGTGCCGTGCCACCGAGATGCCGCCGTGGGCGATCCCGGTGACGTCGAGTTCGAGCAGCGTTCCTACGGATTCACCCATGGTTCGATGTTCCCATGCGTCTGTACCTCGCGAGTACCTCCCCCGCCCGCCGTGCGCTCCTGGCGCAGACCGGCATCGAGCCGGTGCTCGTCGCGCCGGGCGTGGACGAGGACGCCGCCGTCGTCGCCGCGCGGGCCGCGCTCGGCCGGGAGCTCACCGGTCCGGAGCTCGTCGGGCTCCTCGCGGTCGCCAAGGCGGACGCCGTCGCGGACGCCCGCGTCGCCGGGTCCGCCGTGGACGGCTTCGTGTTCGGCGGCGACTCCGCCTTCGAGGTGGACGGCGTCCTGCACGGCAAGCCCCACCACCCGGAGGTCGCGAAGGAGCGGTGGCGGCAGATGCTCGCCGCGGGCGGCGGCACCCTGTGGAGCGGCCACTGCGTCGTGGACCGGCGCCTCGACCGCGGTCTCGACACGGCCCCGGACGCGACCGGGGACCGGCCTGGAGGCGCGGGGCGGACCGGCACCGTGCCTCCCGTCCGACAGGTGGACGCGGCAGACGGCGGGCCGCTGGGCATCGCGGGTCACCTCGGTGACGTCGCGCCGGGCGGGTCCACGCTGGTCGCCGCCGGCGACCACGTCGTCGCCGTGGACAGCGCCGTGCTGACCTTCGCCGAGGACGTGTCGATCGAGGAGATCGACGCGTACGTGGCGACGGGCGAGCCCCTCGAGGTCGCGGGCGCCTTCACGATCGACGGACGGGCCGCGGCGTACATCACGCGCATCGACGGAGCACCGTCGGCCGTGGTCGGGCTGTCGCTGCCGGTCCTGCGGTCGATGCTGCTCCGTGGCTTCGGCGTCGCCTGGCACGATCTGTGGGCGCTGTAGACATCCACACTGCTGGACGCTGTTTCTTTGTACGTGCCGGTCAAAACCGGCCGCCGCTGCACGAATACGCTGACGTACCATGCCCCGTATCAGCAAGGTCCTCATCGCGAACCGCGGCGAGATCGCCGTCCGCATCATCCGCGCGGCCCGCGACGCTGGCAAGGCCTCGGTCGCGGTGTACGCCGACCAGGACCGCGACGCCCTCCACGCCCGCCTCGCCGACGAGGCCTACGCGCTGAACGGCACCACGAGCGCGGACACCTACCTCGTGATCGACAAGATCATCTCGGTGGCCCGCCGGTCCGGGGCCGACGCCGTGCACCCCGGGTACGGGTTCCTCGCCGAGAACGCCGACTTCGCCCGTGCCGTCATCGACGCCGGGCTCACCTGGATCGGCCCCTCGCCGGAGTCGATCGAGCAGCTCGGGGACAAGGTCTCCGCGCGGCACGTGGCCGAGAAGGTCGGCGCGCCGCTCGCGCCGGGCACCATCGAGCCCGTCGCGGACGCTGCCGAGGTCATCGCGTTCGCGGACGAGGTCGGTCTGCCGGTCGCCATCAAGGCGGCCTTCGGCGGCGGCGGCCGTGGCCTGAAGGTCGCACGCACGCGCGACGAGGTCGCCTCGCAGTTCGAATCGGCGACGCGCGAGGCCATCGCCGCGTTCGGTCGCGGTGAGTGCTTCGTCGAGAAGTACCTCGACAAGCCGCGCCACGTCGAGACCCAGTGCCTGGCCGACGAGCACGGCAACGTCGTCATCGTCTCCACCCGCGACTGCTCGCTGCAGCGTCGGCACCAGAAGCTCGTCGAGGAGGCCCCGGCGCCGTACCTGACGCCCGAGCAGCAGACGCGCCTGTACGAGTCGTCGAAGGCGATCCTGCGCGAGGTCGGCTACGTCGGCGCCGGCACGTGCGAATTCCTCATCGGCGCGGACGGCACGGTCTCGTTCCTCGAGGTGAACACCCGCCTGCAGGTCGAGCACTGCGTCTCCGAGGAGGTCACGGGCATCGACCTCGTCCGCGAGCAGTTCCGCATCGCCGAGGGCGGCACGCTCGACTACGAGGACCCCGCCCCGCGCGGTCACTCGTTCGAGTTCCGCATCAACGGCGAGGACCCGGGACGGAACTTCTTCCCGGCACCCGGTCCCGTGCACGCGTTCACCGCACCGTCGGGCCCCGGCGTCCGCGTCGACTCCGGTGTGGTCTCCGGCGACGTCGTCTCCGGCTCGTTCGACTCCATGCTCGCGAAGCTCATCGTCACCGGCGCCACCCGCGAAGAGGCACTCGAGCGGTCGCGCCGCGCCCTGGCCGAGTTCGAGGTCACCGGACTGCCGACCGTGCTGCCCTTCCACCGTGCGGTCGTGTCGGACCCGGCGTTCGCGACGGACGACGAGACGCCGTTCAGCGTGTACACGCAGTGGATCGAGACGGACTTCCAGAACGACATCCCGGCCTGGAGCGGTTCCCCCGAGGAGCTCCCCGCACCGGCCGCCCGCGAGAGCGTCGTCGTCGAGGTCCAGGGCAAGCGCATCGAGGTCACCATGCCCTCGATCGTCGGCGGTGGCGCTGCCGGTGCCGCCGGTCGGCGTCCGGCCGGTCCCTCCGCTCCCCCGAAGCGCCGGTCGTCCGGCGTGAAGGGCGGGCTCGTGTCCTCGGGTTCGGTGACGTCCCCGATGCAGGCCACCGTCGTGAAGCTCGCGGTCGCCGAGGGTGACACCGTCGTGAAGGGCGACCTGCTGGTCGTCCTCGAGGCCATGAAGATGGAGCAGCCCGTCCAGGCCCCGCGCGACGGGGTCGTGACCGGCCTGAACGCCCCCGTCGGCCAGACGATCTCGTCCGGCCACGTGCTGCTCGAGCTCGCGTAGCGCGCCGCGGGTCGGGCGCCGCGGGTCGGCCCTGCTTCGAACCACGAATCCGACATCGAACCGCGCTCTACGCCTGGTTCGATGTCGGATTCGTGGTTCCGCGAGGGCGGAACACTGGTGCTCTCACCATGCGGGTGTCGTGCGCACACCGCGACGCACCGGCACCCCGGCATCCGCGAGCATCGCCGGGAAGCGCCCGCCGGGCACCACATCGCGCCAGATCGGCCGTACGACTCTTCGGACTCCGTCGACCGCACGGAGCCGGTCCTCGCGGAGCTTCTCGGCGATCACGACCTCGTCAGCAGTCCGACCACCGCGGATCGACGGGTCCCGGTACTTGGCAAGCCCGTCGAACTCGACGATGACCCCGTGCTCCGGGAACCAGAAGTCGACCCGACCGATCACCCCTGATTCGTCCTGGAAGACCTGCTGCTGGACCGGAGGCGGGCAACCGACGTCCCGCATCACGAGGTGCGCGATGCTTTCGCCGGCGGACTCGGACGAGCCCGAGGCCATTTCGAGGACCTGTCGTGCCCGCCGGTGCGACCTGCCCGGACGTCGCGCCGCGAAGCGATCCATCAGGGCAGTCGCGGGCACTCCTCGGCGGATGACGGCGTCGGCCACCGCGAGCGCACGTCCCCGGTCGTACCGGCCGGCGACGTCGACGGCGGTGTCGATCAGCCCGGTGACGCGGACGCCCTCGACGTCCACGAGGTCGGCCGCTGTCCCTTCCCCGCCGACCTTGTCCACGAACCGGGTGCGCTGCGAGGTGCTGCGGCACGGGTCGGTCAGGGTCGCTCGAACCGGCACGGGCTTGATCCAGGGGAGGCGGTGGAGCACGACGGCGGACGCGTGCGAGGCGTGGAGCCGCGGTGCACGCTCGAGGGCCGCCACGACCCCGACGATGTGCTGCTCCCACTCGGTGGCCGCGTCCCAAGCGGCGCGATCGACGAAGGCACCGTGGCCGACCCGCACCAGCCGCCCAGAGCGCACGTGCCGTTCCTGCGCTCTCGCTGCCGCCGGATCAGGATGACTGCGGATCAGTTCGGGTGACGCCATGCACCGACCCTGATCGTCGGCGCTGACCGCCGCCGCCGGTCGAGCGCGTCTGTGGACTGCCCCGAGCACTCACAGCCCGGTGCTGGGCCTCGTACCGAACCACGAATCCGACATCGAACCAGCTCGTGCTGCTGGTTCGATGTCGGATTCGTGGTTCGGCGCGGCGCGCCAGCGCCGCGCCGCTACGACACGCGGGGCCGCACGTCGGCGGCGAGGGCGTCGACGAGCGCCTGCGCCTCGGCCGGCGAAGCCGCCACCGTGTCGATGTAGACCTTCACCTTGGGCTCGGTGCCGCTCGGGCGGACGATGACCCGCGCGCCGCCCTCGAGGTCGTAGCGCAGGATGTCGGACGGCGGGAAGCCCTCCACGCCGTCCGAGTAGTCCGTCACCCCGGTGACCGTACGGCCGCCGAGCGACGAGGGCGCCGACGACCGCAGCGACGCCATGATCTCCCCGATCCGCGACAGGTCGTCCACGCGGGTCGACACCTGTCCGGAGGCGAACGCCCCGAACTCGGCCGCGAAGGCGTCGAGCTGGTCGGCGACGGTCCTGCCCTCGGCTGCGAGCGAGACGGCGAGGTCGAGCAGCGCCAGGGCCGCCGAGATGCCGTCCTTGTCGCGGACGACGCCGGGGTCGACGAGGTAGCCGAGCGCCTCCTCGTACCCGAACACCAGGTCGGGCACGCGGGAGACCCACTTGAACCCGGTCAGGGTGTCCCGGTACCCGAGCCCGTACCGCTCCGCGACGCGGGCGAGCGCGGGCGAGGACACGATCGACGCCGCGAGCACACCCGACCCTTCCGACGAGCCCGCGGCCTGCGCACGAGCGGCGGCCCGCCAGCCGAGCAACCAACCGACCTCGTTGCCGGACAGGCGACGGAACGAGCCGGCACCGTCGGGGATCGCCAGGGCGAGGCGATCGGCGTCGGGGTCGTTCGCGATGACCAGGTCGGCCCCGACCGCGACACCGCGCGCGATCGACAGGTCCATCGCACCCGGCTCCTCCGGGTTCGGGAAGGACACCGTCGGGAACGCGCCGTCCGGCTCGATCTGCTCCGGTACGACGGCGGGCTCGGCGAACCCCGCCGCGGCGATCACGGCTCGCGCGGTCTCCCACCCGACGCCGTGCATCGCCGTGTAGACGACCTTCGGTTGCGCGTCGACCGGGAGGGTCGGGGCCGGCACCGTCGCGGCGGTCGCGTCGACGTAGGCCCGGGCGAGCTCCGGACCGGCGACCGTGTAGTCGGTGGAGCGCACGAGGTCGCGGACGTCCCCCGCGGCGACCGCGTCGATCGCCGCGGCGATCTCGCCGTCGACCGGCGGGACGATCTGCGAGCCGTCGTCCTCGCCCCCGAGGTACACCTTGTAGCCGTTGTCCCGCGGCGGGTTGTGGCTCGCGGTCACCATCACGCCCGCGCCGACACCGAGGTGGCGTACCGCGAACGCGAGCACCGGCGTCGGGAGCGCGGACGGCAGGAGGGTGACCTCGAGCCCGAGGCCGCGCATGACCTCGGCGGAGTCGCGGGCGAAGACGTCGGAGTTGACCCGGCCGTCGTAGCCGATCACGACGCTGCGGTCACGACCGGTGTCGATCAGGAAGCGCGCGAGCCCCGCCGCGGCCTGCGTGACGACGACGCGGTTCATGCGCTGCGGCCCGGCGCCGAGCTCGGCGCGGAGGCCGGCGGTGCCGAACTGCAGGCGACCGGAGAACCGCGCGGCGAGCTCCTCGGCGTCGCCGCGGTCGATCAGCTGCTGGAGTTCCGCACGGGTCTCGTCGTCCGGGTCCTGCTCCACCCACGCGCGGGCGCGGGACAGGACGTCCTCGTCCACGGCGGCGAGGGCACCGCCGTCACCGAGGTCGCCGTCCGCGATGGCGCCGTCCGAGGCACCCTCGTGCCGTGTCACAGCGCCGCCACCACGCGGGCGAGGAGGTCCGCGATGACCGGCTCGGCCTCGCGCCCGGCCTCGAGCACCTCGGCGTGCGAGAGCGGGGTCTTCTGGATGCCCGCGGCGAGGTTCGTGATGAGCGAGAAGCCGAGGACCTCCATGCCCGCCTGACGGGCGGCGATCGCCTCGAGCGCGGTCGACATGCCGACGATGTGCCCGCCGATGGTCTTCGCCATCTGCACCTCGGCCGGGGTCTCGTAGTGCGGGCCGCGGAACTGCGTGTAGACGCCCTCGTCGAGGGTGGGGTCGATCGACTTCGCGACCTCGCGCAGCCGTGCCGAGTACAGGTCGGTCAGGTCGACGAACGTGGCGCCCTCGAGCGGGCTGTCCGCCGTCAGGTTGATGTGGTCGCTGATGAGGACCGGAGTGCCGGGCGTCCAGTGCTCCTTGATGCCGCCGGCGCCGTTGGTCAGCACCATGACCGACGCCCCGGTCGCCGCGGCGGTGCGGACGCTGTGCACCACGCGACGGACGCCGTGGTTCTCGTAGTAGTGGGTCCGTGCACCGATGACGAGTGCGTGCCGGCCGTCCTGCAGGCGGATCGAGCGGACCGTGCCGGAGTGTCCGGGCACCGCAGAGGCGCTGAAGCCGGGGACTTCGGCCGCGGGGATCTCGGACACGGTCTCGCCGATGATGTCCGCGGCCTTGCCCCAGCCGGAGCCCAGGGTCAGGGCGATGTCGTGCCGCTCGATGCCGGACCGGTCGGCGATGACGGCGGCGGCGTCGCGGGCGACCTCGAACGGGTCGGCGGCGGGGTCGTTCAGCGGGTTCTCCGTGCTCATGCCCCAACTCT
>Ga0308167_1000332_pt1 | contig 94650 bp, 76 predicted proteins | sample PhyCR1_2_FD_202138 | JGI IMG/M metagenome (GOLD analysis project Ga0308167, IMG submission 202138) | Phyllosphere microbial communities from UC Gill Tract Community Farm, Albany, California, United States - DLSLRC.R1 | ecosystem: Host-associated > Plants > Phyllosphere > Unclassified | place...
GCTTCGATGACTTGAAGCTGGCACCGCCGAAAACCAATCCAACTCATTGATAATCAAGGAGTTTTCCGTTTCGACTACGCCGGAAGTGGGGCGAATTATAGGCCGTTGGAATTCTGAGTCAAGGGCTAATTATACCAAAAGGCGATGCAAGCAAATAGGATGTCACCCATTGCGCATTATATTGCGCAACACGTATGACTTGCGCATGATGCCCGATCTTCTTAAACCCCGATGACAACCCAGGCCCCTTCTTTAATGACCAAACACACCAACAGCCTCTTATCGACACTGCTCCCTGTCGGCTTGCTGCTTATTGCAATGGCCTCGGTGCAATCGGGAGCTGCACTAGCAAAAACCATGTTCCCCATCATCGGAGCCCAAGGCACGACCACTTTGCGCCTTATATTCGCCAGCCTGATCATGCTGCTGATATTGCGCCCCTGGAGAGCCAAGCTCACCGCCAAATCCTTAAAGACTGTCATCATTTATGGGGTAGCGCTGGGAGGCATGAATATCCTTTATTACATGTCGCTGCGAACCGTACCGCTGGGCATTGCTGTAGCCCTGGAGTTCACCGGCCCACTGGCTGTCGCCATCTACGCCTCCCGCAGACCTATCGACTTTGTCTGGATTGGGCTGGCCATTGCAGGCCTGTTCCTGCTTGTGCCCACAGGCGATGATACAAGCGGCATCGACCCGGTCGGCGCGGGCTACGCGCTAGGTGCAGGTGTGTGCTGGGCGTTCTACATTTTATACGGACAAAAAGCCGGTTCTGATCACGGCGTCCAGTCAGCTGCTCTAGGCGTAATGATTGCAGCCGTGCTGATCACACCGATCGGGATTGCTCATGCTGGTACCGCCTTATTAAACCCCAGCCTGATCCCTGTCGCCATTGCGGTCGCCGTCTTGTCGACGGCCTTTCCTTACACCTTGGAAATGATGGCTCTCACTCGTATGCCCACACGGACATTCGGCACACTTATGAGTATAGAACCTGCTTTTGGAGCGCTTTCAGGCCTGCTGTTTCTAAATGAAATTCTATCGTTGACCCAGTGGATGGCCATCCTCTGCATTATCATGGCCTCCATCGGTGCAACCTTGACGATGCGCAACCATTTCAACCCTGTTAAGACTGATCAGTAATCAGGTTTTGACAGAGCCCTAGTAATTAGCCTTTATTTGAGCGATGTTTGTTCGTCTAAAGGTGGCTGGAGGGACGATTCCATGAAAGGAGCCTTCACTGGAGCCATTACAAGATGGTCAATCAATACCTGTTTCCGTAAATCCGACGTAACTGATAAGGACAGAAATGAAACGCTTATTGATAGCTTTAGCCGTACTCGTTGTCACCGGCTGCGCAGCAACCTCAGAAACTACCACCAAGCATGGTAAACGAGGCTTGCATATCAATTGCTCTGGGCTCTCATCATCGTGGGATAACTGCTACGAAGAAGCGACGAAGTCTTGTGGTAAGAAAGGATACAGGCTGATTGCCAAATCAGGCGATACCGCTGAAGAACCCGGGGACTACCTTTTCGGCTTGAACCCGGCGGGGTATACAAGCAGGAGCATGATTGTCATTTGCAAATAAAGGCATTCAACGCTTTCGCCGCACCGTGAACAGCCCTCAGGTGCGACGCAGCAGAGTTAAACCACGCTTGAAAATGGCCCTGTCCTGGCCTTCAACCAAGCCAGAGCATCCCCTTCAAGCAGAGGACTCAAGCGGTCAAAAACCTCAGCGTGGTAGGTATCCAGCCAATCCAGCTCATCGTGCGTTAGCAGTGACGCCTCCAAACAGCGTGTATCAATCGGGCACAAGGTCAGCGTTTCAAACCTCAAGAAACTCCCGAACTCCGACCCCTCAGCCTCTCGATTCAACACCAGGTTCTCGATTCGCACTCCCCAGCGCCCCGGACGATAGGTTCCCGGCTCAATTGACGTGATCATGCCGGGCTGCATAGCGGTCTGCGGCGCGGGTGATGCCTGGTAGGCAATTACCTGAGGCCCTTCATGCACATTCAGAAAGTAACCAACACCGTGGCCTGTACCGTGCCCGTAATCGACACCCTCAGCCCAGAGAGGTGCCCTAGCAATTGAATCCAGCAACGGTGAGAGAATTCCTGTGGGGAATTGCGCTCTGGACAAGGCAATCACACCTTTCAACACACGCGTACAATCGTGCTTTTGCTCGACAGTCGGCGTACCGACTGGAACCATGCGCGTGATATCGGTTGTTCCACCCAAATACTGACCTCCCGAATCGATCAGCAACAGTCCATTCCCTTCGATCACCGCATGCGCCTGCTCGGTCGCATGGTAATGCGGCATTGCACCATTGGCATTGAAGGCTGCAATCGTATTGAAGCTCAAAGAAACGAAACCCGGCCGCCGGGCCCGCTCAGCACTCAATCGCTCATCGATGGTCAGTTCCGTGATGTGCTCACGCCCCATGGCCGTTTCCAGCCAGGCGAAAAATTCACAGAGTGCAGCGCCATCCTGCTCCATCGCTTCACGGATATAAAAAGCGTCATCAAGGCTCTTCCGGGACTTGGCCAATGTCGTCGGGTTCACCCCTTCAACCCACGTCACTTCGCGCTGAAGATGACTGAGCAGCCCGCAGGTCACTCGCGCAGGGTCCAGCAACAGCCGGGTCGATGCCGGTAATGCGGCCAAGGCGGCATTCACTTCGGTGTAGTCACGCAGTTCAACCCCGTCATGCTGCAACACCGCTCGCAGTCCATCGCTGACTTTGTTGAGATCGACAAAGACAGTGGCTTGCTCAGGCTCGATCAGTGCAAACGAAACAAATACAGGATTGAAAGACACATCAGAACCGCGAAGGTTGAACAACCAGGCGATGTCATCCAGGGTTGCAATAAAATGTGCATCCGCGCCGCGCTGTTTCAGCGTTTCGCGTAGCTCGGCCAGCTTATCGATACGGCTCACCGTTGCCTGTGGTGGCAAATGCTCATAGACCGCCTGGGCCGGAAGCGCAGGCCGATTCTCCCAAACCAGCCCCAGAAGGTCGAGATCCGTGCGCAAAACAGCGCCACGCTCTTTGAGCCTGGCGTCTAACGTTCGGTACGAGGCCAAGGCAAACACCGCGCCATCAACCGCAACGGTCGCACCTTGAGGTACCTGTTCAGCCAGCCACTCCAAAGGGCCAGGCTTGCCCGCCAGTAATTTAACCAACGCTATGGTGCTGCCCGCCAACTCTTTGGTTGCCTGCTCCCAGTAGCGGCTGTCCACCCATAACCCAGCGTAGTCCGGCGTCACAACCAATGTCCCGACTGACCCATAGAAACCTGAAAGCCATTGCCTTCCCTGCCAATACGCCGGCAGGTACTCTGAAAGATGGGGGTCGGAAGAAGGCACCAGCAACGCATAGATGCCGTTCTGATTCATCTGTGCACGCGTGCGGGCCAAGCGCTGCACTACCAGCTCGCTGCTCAACAACTGGGTATTCATCCCGCCTCCTGCTTGCCACGAATGTTTTTATCCGTGGCTGATAATGAATCAGCTATCAACACTGGACAACGCCCAAAAGGGTGCCGGTGCCGCGACTGCAGATTGGATCGCCCTTGCAGCAGCATCAATGTCTTGTTCACGAGTAAAACGCCCAAGACTCAAACGAATGGTACGCCCTGCTTTATGCGCATCGTGCCCCAGCGCCAGCAGCACATGAGACGGCGTCTTGCTGGCTGAATTACACGCTGACGTGGCCGAGTAGGCCAGAGCGTTGCTCAGCACCCCACTGTCAAAATGCCCTTCGCCGAACGTAAGGCTCAAGGTATGAGGAATACGCTGAGCCGGACAACCATTGATCTGCAGCCCGGGTATATCCGCCAATTGATCCAGCAAACGCTGGCGCAGTACACGGATATGTTCAAGCTCTAAGCCAAAGGACCCACTGGCGACTGCAAAAGCAGCCCCCATGCCAGCAATCTGATGCGTCGCCAACGTACCTGAACGCAACCCTGACTCATGCCCGCCACCGTGCATTTGTGCCTGCAAACGGTCCCGCGCCCGCTCGCCTACATACAATGCGCCAATCCCTTTTGGGCCATACACCTTGTGCCCGGAAAAGGACATGAGGTCCACGGCCCATTCACCGAGGTCAATGACACATTTGCCAGCCCCTTGCGCTGCATCCACATGAAACAGGGCACCATGCTCACGAACCCTTTGCCCAATGCCCGGAATGTCATTCACCGTTCCCAGCTCATTGTTGACCAGCATCAACGAGACCAGCAGCGTGTCCTGGCGTAGTGCCGAACTCACTTGTTCAGCGCTTATCAGGCCGGCTTCATCAGGGGCCAGGTAGGTCACTTCAATGCCGGACTGCTCTAAAAAGCGTGCCGTATCGAGCACGGCCTTATGCTCAATCTGGCTGGTAATGATATGCCCGCCTGTCTGGCCTACTGCCTGCGCCACGCCCTTGAGCGCAAGGTTGTTGGACTCGGTCGCACCGGATGTCCAGATGATTTGATCCGGCCTCGCCCTGATCAATTGTGCGACCTGCTCACGGGCCAGTTCGACTGCCTGCCGGGCGTGTTGACCAAAAACATGGGACCCCGACGCCGGATTGCCAAAATGCCCTTCAAAACCCAGGTAATCGACCATCACCTGAATGACACGGGCATCCACAGGCGTGGTGGCAGCGTAATCAAAATAAAGAGGTCGTTTGTTCATCGTAAAAACCCGCTGAGCATAATCCGGAATCAGGCAGCGCCTGATGCCAGAAAAGTGAAGCCACATTAGAGGTGTGGCCATTAGAAATAACCGATCGAGCCAGATGAAAAAAGAGTCACCCTCAAGAAAAGATGTAGGAGGATTCCCAAATCCCTGCAACAGGTGAATACATGGCGCTATAAAGCGCTAGAAATGCCGCTTCGCGCAAGCCTTATATATCATAAGGATATATAAATATGGAATTAGGTTAGTTTACGGAATAACAAAATCACCTTATAAAGCAGCCTTCGGCTTTCCTTTTGTGGGCAGAGCCTCCGCTAAAAGGAGCTGTCCATGCAGCTTTTGACATTGCCGGCCACTCCAGCGCTCGCCACGTCTATACGGGCGACCGCCCAAGTATTCGAAGACCCCTCCTCCAAGGCGCTGCTAGCGCACCTGAAACAGATTGCCCCCAGCGATGCAAGCGTGCTGATCATGGGTGAAACCGGCACAGGCAAGGAACTGGTTGCGCGACATATTCACCAACTTAGTCACCGTCATCATCAACCCTTCGTTGCCGTCAATTGCGGTGCCTTCGCCGAATCGCTTGTTGAAGCCGAGTTGTTTGGCCATGAAAAAGGCGCTTTTACGGGGGCACTGGCCGCCAAAGGCGGCTGGTTTGAAGAGGCTGATGGCGGTACGTTGTTTCTGGATGAAATTGGTGATTTGCCGCTCGCCATCCAGGTGAAGTTGTTACGCGTTCTGCAAGAGCAAGAGGTGGTAAGGCTCGGCTCGCGCAAAAGCACGCGGATCAATGTTCGTGTGCTAGCCGCCACCAACGTGAACCTGGAGCAGGCCATTGATGCCGGGCATTTTCGTGAGGACCTGTACTACCGCTTGAATGTCGTCAGCCTGGTGCTGCACCCATTGCGTGATCGCCCAGGGGATATCTTGCCGCTGGCGAGGCATTTCCTTCAAACCTATCGGCAAAGGCTGCAACATGGGCCCACCACATTAAGTGCCAGCGCCGAAGAAGTGCTCGAACAACACGCGTGGCAAGGCAATATCCGTGAGTTGGAAAACGTTATTCATCACAGCCTGCTGTTGTGCCGTAACCAAACGATAACCGCTCAAGACTTGCGCCTATCGCAATCGCGCCAGCGCCGCACTCCCCCATCGACACAACACAAGCATTCGGACACCAGTCAAGCGCTGCTGCAGAGCGCCTTTCGTAAACTGTTCGAAGAAGAGCCGGGGGCCTTGCACGAAACCGTAGAAGACAGCCTGTTGCGGGCGGCTTATGAGTTCTGCCATCACAATCAGGTACACACGGCAAAGCTGCTGGGTTTGAGCCGCAATGTCACACGTACCCGCCTGATCAAGCTTGGCGCACTGTCGGTGAACGCTCGCAAGCATGAAGCCTGAACCGTATGCCTTGATCCTCCTTGCAACGCCAGTGCTCTGGTACTAACCAGCACTCAGGGCTAATCGTCGGTTAGCGGGATCACACCCGTACATCGTAAAGGCCTATCGCTGCTGTTCGCTGTTATCGGTAAGATGACGTCCTTCCTGCGCGTCAGCGCTGTACGTCCTGCCGAATTAAGTCGATCCCATGCCTTTCGAACTCAGCGTAGATTTGACCACCCTCGCCATCCTGGCTGCCGTTGCCTTTGTGGCGGGCTTTATCGACGCGATTGCCGGTGGTGGTGGCCTGCTTACCACTCCAGCGTTGCTGACAGCCGGATTACCCCCACACCTCGTACTGGGTACCAACAAACTGAGTGCCACTTTCGGCTCGGCAGTCGCCAGTTTTACTTTTTACAGGCGCAAGCTGTTCCACCCCCGCGAGTGGAAACTGGCCGTCTTCGGCACCCTCGCTGGCGCACTGATTGGTGCCATTGTGGCCCATTACATGCCCGCTGAATGGCTGAACAAAATGCTCCCGGTGATTGTATTTGCCTGCGGCTTGTATCTACTGTTTGGTGGCACGCCAAAAACGCCTATCGACAACGATGCCCCGATCAAAAAGAAGTGGCAGTTGCCGCAAGGGTTTAGCCTGGGGTTTTACGATGGCGTGGCAGGCCCTGGAACTGGCGCGTTCTGGACAGTCAGCAGCATGCTGCTCTACCCCATTGATCTGGTTAAAGCGAGCGGTGTGGCCCGCAGCATGAACTTCGTCAGCAACATTGCGGCGCTGTCGGTGTTTATCTTCTCGGGGCACGTTGACTGGGTGATCGGCATCACCATGGGCCTGGCCGTCATGGTGGGGGCTTTCTTTGGCGCCCGCAGCGCTATCAGCGGCGGGGCCAAATTCATTCGTCCGGTATTTATCACCGTGGTGCTTGGGCTGACCGTGCGCCTAGCCTGGCAGCACTGGTTCGGCCAAGCCTAAGCGCCGCGCCACATACAGGTCGATCAGGTAGCGCGCAATTGAGCGCGATGCCGGCAACGGCGGCAAGTTGTGCACACTGAACCACTGCGCATCTTCTATCTCGTCGACTTGGGGCACGATATCTCCCCCCGCGTACTGCGCATGAAAACCCAGCATCATCGAGTGTGGGAATGGCCAGCACTGGCTCCCCACATATTGGATGTTTTTAACCTCAAGCTGCACCTCCTCACGCACCTCACGAATCAGGCAATCCTCAGCCGATTCACCGGGTTCGGCGAACCCCGCCAGCGTGCTGTACACACCCGTGACAAAACGCGGCGAGCGCGCCAGCAGCACTTCATCGCCTCGGGTAATCAACACAATCATGCTGGGTGAAATACGCGGGTAACTGCGCAAATCACACGCCACGCAGTACATCGCGCGCTCCTTTGGTACCTGCGTCATCGCCTGCCCACAGCTGCCGCAGAAACGATGTTCTCGCGCCCACGTGCCGATTTGCGCGGCATAGCCAAGCACCTTGTAGAGCGTGTGATCGCCCTCCAGCATAAAGGCCCGCAGCCCCTGCCAACGACAACCTGAAAGCTGCGCCGGCCCGCTCAGTTCCAGCAGGTACACAGGTTCACCGTCCAGATGCCCAATGCCATGTTCTGCCAGCACGGGTAAATTCTGTCGCTTAAGCCATTCACGCGCAAACAGCGGGCCATTGTCGTCAAGCAAAAAACCGTCCGGCCCGCGAGCCACGGCCCAGCCGCCAGTAAGCTCTGTGTCCAGTACTGCCGTGGTCCAACGCGGTGTCATGGATCGTTCCTTGGTCAGGGGTTGATGACCAGCGCGAGTCACGCGTCAGTCGAGAAATTCAGGGGTCTTTTTGGTCATGTGCGCCGTCATGGCAACACGCAGATCGCTGGATTGCAGCATCGCCGCATTCCACGTCGCCACATACTCTAAACCATCCGCCACGGTGTGATCGCGCATGTAACTGATCATCCGTTTGGTGCCTTCAATGGCAATCGGGGATTTAGCGGCGATCTCACCGGCAATCGCCATGACGCCTTCAAGCAATGTGTCATGGTCGCTGTAGACGCGATTGACCAGGCCTATGCCCAAAGCCTCCTGCGCAGACACGCTACGCCCGGTATACGCCAGCTCACGCAGCATGCCGTCACCGATAATCCGCGGTAGACGTTGCAACGTTCCCACATCTGCGGCCATGCCCATGTCGATTTCCTTGATCGAGAACTGCGCATCTTCAGCGGCGTAGCGCATGTCACACGCGGCGATCAAATCTATGGCCCCGCCCAGGCAATAGCCCTGAATGGCAGCCAGCACCGGTTTGCGGCATTGATCAACCGCATTAAACGACGCCTGCATCTGCAAGATCTTGCGCCGCAGCAAACGGGCATTTCGGCCGACGTCCTTGCCCATTTCATTGGCGACCGAGGCGAGCAACATCAGGTCAATGCCTGCAGAGAAATGCTTTCCGGCACCGCTAAGCACCACCACCCGCACAGCGTCAGTGTCGTCGACCCAGCGGAAGATCTCGACAATCTCGGTCCAGAACGCCGCGCTCATCGCATTGACCTTTTCAGGTCGATTGATCTGCACATGGGCAATGCTGCCCTTTACTTCAACCTGAAAAGCCTGGTACTCGGACATGATTCCAATCCTGTGTAGGGCGCTGCCGCCAATCAATGATCGATGGACTATAACAAGCACAACAGTCACGCAGCAGGCCGTGTTTGCGCCAAAATCAGGACAAAACGGCCTATCCCTGTATCTTTCCAGGCTGCAGGATAAAACGCTCAATGGCCTGCGCTACACCGTCTTCGAGGTTGGTTCCCGTCACATGAGCAGCCTGTTCTCGCAACAGCGCCTCGGCGTGCCCCATTGCCACCGAAACACCAGCGACCTTGAACATCGCCGGGTCATTGCCACCATCCCCAATGGCCATCGTCCGGGTCAAAGGCACCTTCAGGCGCTCGGCCAGAGTCACAAGGGCTTCCCCTTTGTTGGCACGCAGTGCCGTCACGTCCAGGTAACAGGCCTGCGACCGACTGGCCAGCGCCAACCCGCACAGTAGCGGCTGTAACTGCTGCTCCAGGTCAACCAAGAGCGCGGCATTACGGCTGGCCGCCACTATTTTATGCACCCGCTGCAAATACGGTTCGAAGCGGGTAACCACCTGTGGCGGATACCCCAGGCCGGCTTGTTCCTGTGCCACCATTGGCTTGTCAGGATCGCACAGCAACCATAAATCGCCTGTAAACAGCCAGATTTCCACGTCGTGCTGCGCCAACAGGTCCAAGGTGTTGTGCACCGCTTGCAGCGGCAACGGGTACGATTGCAGTTCACGCCCATCGGCATCAAGCACAATCGCGCCATTGAGCCCGGCGATGGGCAGTGTGATTCCCAACTCATCAGCCAGCGGCCGCATGGCTCTGGGCGGACGACCGCTGGCGAGGGTGAAGTGCACTCCTGCCGTTTGCAGCGCTTTGACCGCCGCCAGGTTACCCGCACTGATGCGATGATCCGGCATCAGCAAAGTGCCGTCCAGGTCACACAGCACCAGCGCTATCGGCTCACTCATGGCTTCGCTCATCCGATGTTCAGCCACACGCGACCATCGCGGGCCATCAGGTCTTTGGCCGCTTGCGGCCCGTCCTCACCGGCTTTATAGGGTTGAACATCACAGTGTTCACGCCAGGCATCCAGAAACGGCTGCACGCCGCGCCAACCGTTTTCAATATTATCGGCACGCTGAAACAACGTCTGATCGCCGGTCAGGCAATCGTAAATCAACGTTTCGTAGCCCGTCGAAGGCTGCATTTCGAAGAAGTCCTTGTAGGCGAAACCCAACTCGATATTAGCCATTTTAAGCCCCGGCCCTGGACGTTTTGCCTGCAAATCAAACCACATCCCTTCATTGGGCTGGATCTGGATACGCAAATAGTTCGGTTGTAGTCGCTCGACTTCGGTGTCACGGAACTGGGCATAAGGGGCCGGCTTAAAACAAATAGCGATCTCGGTATCCCGTGCGCTCATGCGTTTGCCGGTACGCAAATAAAACGGCACACCGACCCAGCGCCAGTTGTCGATCATGACCTTAAGCGCAACAAACGTCTCAGTGTTGCTGTCGGCGGCTACGTTGTTTTCTTCGCGGTAACCCACCACCGACTTGCCACCCGAGTCACCCGCGGTGTACTGCCCGCGTACCGAATTTTTTAGCGCGTCAGCCTTTGACCACGGGCGAATGGCACCGATGACCTTGGCCTTTTCGCCCCTGACGGCATCGGCACCAAAGGCTGCCGGAGGCTCCATGGCCACCATCGCCAGCAACTGAAACAAATGGTTGGGCAACATGTCGCGCAAGGCACCGGTGTGCTCGTAAAAGCTGCCACGCGTCTCGACCCCAACGGTTTCAGCCGCTGTGATCTGCACATGGTCAATGTAATGGTTATTCCAGAAGGCTTCAAAAAGCCCATTGGAGAAGCGACTGACCAAAATATTCTGGACTGTTTCCTTGCCCAGGTAATGATCGATCCGATAGATCTGTTTTTCGCTCATCACGCTCAACAGGCACGCATTCAAGGTTTGAGCGGTGTCGAGGTCGGTGCCGAACGGTTTCTCAATCACCACCCGGCGAAAGGCTTGCGGGGTTTCCTTGAGCAGCCCGCTGGCACCCAGGCGCTGCACCACTTCGCTGAAAAAGCGCGGGGCAGTGGCCAGGTAGAACACCGCGTTACCCGTGCCACTGGCGATAATCTTCTGCTCCAGCGCCGCATAGGTGCTGTCATCCAGAAAGTCGCCCTGTACATAACTGATGTTTTTCGCGAGCGCGGCCCACACATCGACACTCACGCGCTGGCCATCATGGCGATCCACTTTGCTGGCCGCTTCAGTGCGAATAAAGTCTTCCAGCTTTTTGGCAAACCCTTCATCACTGATCTCATTGTGGTCGACGCCCACAATGCGCAAGCCATCATCCAGCAAACCGTCCCGCCTCAAGTTGTACAGCGCTGGCATCAACAGGCGCTTGACCAGATCGCCGTGGGCCCCAAACAAAAACAGCGTGGTGGGGGGGGCAGGCTTGGCATTGGGTTTACCGGACAGGTCGGTCATTTTTTGGGGGTCTCCACATGGCCGCCGAAGCCAAAGCGCATGGCCGACAGCATTTTGTCGCCGTAAAGGCTTTGCTGGCGGGAACTGTAACGGGCAAACAGCGCGCTCGACAGCACGGGCACCGGGGTGGATTGTTCCATCGCCGCTTCAATGGTCCAGCGACCTTCGCCACTGTCCGCCACGGAACCCGAGTAACCGTCCAGTGGTGCATCGGTGGCCAGTGCATCAGCGGTCAAATCCAGTAACCAGGACGACACCACACTGCCTCGACGCCACACCTCGGCGATATCCCCCAGGTTGAGGTCAAAGCGCTGGTCTTCCGGCAAATTGGCCGAGGCTTTCATCTTCATCAAGTTGAAGCCTTCCGCGTACGCCTGCATCAGGCCGTACTCAATACCGTTGTGAACCATTTTCACGAAGTGCCCTGCGCCCGCCGGGCCGGCATGGATGTAGCCATGTTCAGCACGATCATCGTCAGACACACGGTCCTTGGTGCGCGGGATGTTACCCATGCCGGGAGCCAGCGTTGCGAAGAGCGGGTCCAGGTGTTTAACCACAGCCGTGTCACCGCCGATCATCATGCAGTAGCCGCGCTCCAGCCCCCACACTCCGCCAGAGGTGCCAACGTCGACATATCGAATGCCTTTGCCGGCCAGCGACTGTGCGCGGCGAATATCGTCTTTGTAAAAAGTGTTGCCGCCATCAATGATGATGTCATCGGCGTCGAGCAGTTCGCTCAGGGTCTCAATGGTGTCTTCGGTAGGCGCGCCAGAAGGCAGCATGACCCATACGGCACGTGGCTTTTCCAGAGCCGCCACCAACGCAGGCAAATCAGCAACGCCATGGGCACCCTCTTGCTCAAGCGCGCTGACAAAATCGGTATTACGATCAAAAACCACGGTTTTATGCCCATCGAGCATCAGACGCCGTGCGATGTTACCGCCCATCCGGCCCAATCCAATTATTCCCAACTGCATGTGCTGTTGCTCCCGACGGCAAAAAAAAGGTAGACGGCACCTGATTGAAGGTGCTCAGCCAAAGATTAGTCCTGGCACATAACCAATAGTTTCGCACAAGCGGCAAGGCAGATTCCCGACTCAATGTGCTCAATGGACAGACGAGCATTCCCCTTGCTGAGGGCACGATGGAGCAAGACCGATCACGATCCGCCCACGTCAGGCCCACGACACCACCGTCGTGCTTAAAGTGATTTGTTCCAGAATTGCATGACGCCATGGGACGGGTCGAGCTGACCGCCACTGAAGCCAAACTTACGATAAGACCCCTGAGCGACCGGATTGCCTTCCAGTACCTCCAGGGTGAGCTTGCAGCAGCCCCGCTCACGGGCAATATCTTCTACCTTTTTCAGCATTTTCTGACTCAGGCCCAGGCCACGAAACGCGCCCACGACGGACACGTCATGCACATTCACCAAGGGCTTACCCGCGAAAGTCGAGAACCCCTCGAAACAATTAACCAGCCCGGCCGCTTGATGATCAACGAACGCCAGCACGCTAAAGGCATGAGGGCGCTTGGCCAGTTCACCAGGTAACTGCTCCAGCACGTCTTGGGGCAATGCTTCGCCACCGCCCATCGGATCCTGAGCATAGTGATTCAACACGTCCCTGAGGGCTTGGGCGTGAATAGGGTTGGTATAGTCTGCTTGAACGACAACGACATCCGACATTGTGCGGGTTCCTCAACGAATCATTTATGTCCACTTATGGCTGCCCTTGACCTTAACGTGTCAAGGGTGGCGCAAACAACAGCCTCGACATTAATGAGACAGACTGGTCCGCAGGTAAGGCTCCAATGCTTCTTCTAGCTGCTCCATGCACTGATGCAACGCATCGACACACGGCGTAATGAGATCTGGGTCAGCGGTGGCACACGCCTGCTCCAGTTGCCCGCAACACTCAATCAGGGTGTGAGCTTGTATCAACCCCGCTCCACCCTTGATGCCATGCGCCAGAAACGCTAAACCCTCAACATCATTGCTCATAAAATACGCCAGCAATCGGGCTAGATCCTGGCGGTTGCTGGCAGCGAATTCGGCTAACAGCACGTCAAACGCAGCATCATCGCCTTGGCTCAAGTGGCGTAAGTGACTCAAGTCAAATTCTGCGCTGCGATAACCCGGCTCAGGCTCTGACACCGCAAGTGCCACATCGGGCAGCACACCCGACGCCAGGCAAGCGTTCAAGTCCTTCAGGCTGGTGGGCTTGAACAGGCATTGATTCATCCCGGCTTCACGGCAACGCTCAACTTCTTCAGGCTGTGCATTGGCGGTGAAACCCAGTACCAGCACAGGCTCAAGGTCCCGCGATTGCTCTTCGGCCCGTATGGCCCGGGCTAATTCATAACCGTTCATGACCGGCATGTTGCAGTCCGTGATCACGGCGTCGAAGTGCGTGGAGCGCCAAGCGGCGAGCCCTTGTGCGCCATTCTCGACATCCGTGACCCGGTGCCCCAGAAAACTCAACTGTTGCGATAACAGCAACCGGTTGGCCGGGTAGTCATCCACCACCAGAATAGTCAGAGCACGACCTGGAACAAGGGGGGCACTCTCAATACCGGCAGGTGAGCTTTGCGGTTCAAGGCATGGCACCACCAACGTGACCTCAACCCGCGTGCCAACGCCCGGCGTGCTGTTAAGCAACAGCGTTCCGCCCATCATTTCGCAGAGCGTGCGGCTGATCATCAGGCCCAAACCAGAGCCGCTGCGCGCCGATTGAGTGTTGTTACTGGCCTGTACGAACGGGCTGAACAGGCGCTTCTGATCGTCCTCACTAATGCCGGAGCCCGTGTCTTCCACTCGCAGGCAGATGAGCATTTGTAAGGTATCCGGTACGGATTCCAGGTGTACCGTTAACCGGACCTCTCCATGGTCCGTGAATTTAATGGCATTGCTCAGCAGGTTTGACACCACCTGTTTGAAGCGCAGCGGGTCGATCAGTACATCAGGGGGCGCTGGCATCGAGTGAAAGTCACACACTAGATTCAGATGTTTCTGGCGGGCCAACCCATCAAACAAGCGGAGCAGGTCGTCGACAAGGGTTCGCACAGCCGCGCGCTTGGGGCTCAAGGACAAATGCCCAGACTCAATGCGAGCAATGTCCAGGATGTCACCAATCAAATCCAGCAGCTCTCGGGCCGACTGTGACGCTACTTCAATGGCAAAACGGTCGAGAATGCCCTGATCGGCTTTTTTAATCGCCAGCTCAAGCATGCCAATAACAGCATTCATAGGCGTGCGAATTTCATGGCTCATGGTCGCCAGAAATGTAGTTTTTGCCCGATTCGCCTCATCGGCACTCTGCTTGGCCGCTTGAAGTTGCTCCAACAATTGCTGGCGCTTGGCTATTGCGCGGCGCAAATAAGCAATCCAGCCCAGCGCCACCAACAACAACGCTGCCGCAATGGCAAAACCCTGAAGAATCGCGACCCGGTGGCGTAACCAGTAACTTTCACCCTCCTGCGCGATGCCGCGCCAGCGGCCACTCAAGGCGCTCATTTCTTCCGGCGTAATGCTCACCAGCGCCTTGTCCAGAATCGAATGCAAGACAGAACCGTCATGTGCCGTGGCAAATCCGATCTGCGCCGGTTGCGTCCCCACGGTGCTGGTGATGCGCAAGCGCTCACTGTAACGGCGATTAATCATGTACCGCGCACTGATCAAGGCATTAACGGCTCCCTCGGCCTTGCCTTGGGCCACCGCCTCCATCGCGGCGGCGGCGTTGTCTGCCTGCAACACCTGAATGCGCGGATAATGTTGCTGAATAAATTCACGCAACGCATTGCCCTTCACCAGCACCAGACGCTGATTGCCCATTTCATTGAGCGTGGCCGGGCTGTCAGGACCTTGGCGGGTGACGAGCACAAAAGGTGTGGTGACATAGGGGCGCGTAAAGGCCAATTGGCTTTCACGATCGGCACTGGGGGTAAAAGCGCCCACCAGATCCGCCTTGCCCGTGTCGACCCAGCGCATCATGTCTTCCACCGAATCTGCCTTGAGCACGTCGAATTCAAGCCCCGTGCGGGCACTGATCAATTGCAGGATGTCGGCACTCACCCCCTTGAAAACCCCTTGCTCGTCAAAAAACGATAGCGGCACAAATTGATCGTTGATCACCACCTTCAACCGCCGATGAGCATCGAGCCATTGCTGTTCAGTGGCGGTCAGGTTCAACGAAGAATGATGATTGACTTGCGGCCCTTCCGAGCTCCAGCGCCGCACAATGGTCATGCGCTCACTGGCCGGAATCTGCGCCAACGCGGCATTGACGATACGCAGTAACGTGTGGTCTTTGCGCCTGAGTGCAAAGGAGAACGGACTGACATCAATTCTTGAAAAGTCGCCCAGTTGCACGTTGTTCAGGTAGTTTTTGTTGATCAGGTAATTGGCACTGATGAAGTCACCCAGATACACATCTGCCTGACCGAACGCCACGGCACCGATAGCGCTCAAGGTTGACGGGTACAACTGTAACGAAGCCTTGGGGTAAAACGCCTTGACCCGCTCTGGCGGCAAATAGTGATCGAGCATTGCGAGCCGCTTGCCGGCCAGATCGGCCGGCAAATGCTCTCGGTCATTGCTGCGGGTCACCAGGGTCGGCGAGTCATCGGCATAGGCAAGGCTGAGGACCAGGGCCGGGTCCTCAGCCTCAAAACCATTGGCACTGCTCAGCAGGTCCAGCTCACCCCGCTTGAGCGCCTCCATTGCCAGCGGCCTTGTGTCATAGCGCCTGACTTCGATGCTGACATTCAGCAACTGCGCTAAGAGTTGCGCGTAGTCCGCCGTCAGGCCTTCAAAGTCCTGCCCGTTGGCCGAGATATCAAACGGTGCGTAATCAGGTGCCGAAACCCCCAGACGCAACGTGCTGTGTTGCTTGAGCCACTCACGGTCAGACGTCTCAAGGGTCACGCTGTACGCTTCAACCTGAGAACGGCCCAGCAACGTCAAGATGTCAACTGATGCATTAGCGCTAACGGGTTGTATGCCGAACGCCAGCATCAGTACAGCGAACCACGACAGCACAAGGGGTTTCAATTAAACAAGACCATTGCGTTTGGCAAACTCTGCCAGGTACACCACCGATTTCATGTTTAACTTTTCAATCAGCCGTGCTTTATACGTGCTGATCGTTTTACTGCTCAATATCATGTCACTGGCAATTTGCTTGTTACTTAAACCACGAGCCAGTTGTTGCAAAATGCTTAGTTCCCTGGCTGACAGCCGAGCAATAAGCTCTTGATCGCTCTGTGTAGAGTCGCTATGACGCACCGAGTTTATCGACAGATTCGGGAAAAATGTGTACCCGTCCTGAATGATTTTAACGGCCCTCAACAAGTCATTAAGCCCCTGGGTTTTCGAAATAAAACCCGCCGCACCAGCCTTCATGCAGCGGTGCGAATAGAACTGGGCTGATTGAGACGTGAGCACCAGAATACGCGTGTTGAGCCCGATAGACCTGAGCCGTTGAATCACCTCAAGGCCATCTAGACCGGGCATGAAAACATCCAGAATAATCAGGTCTACTTGATGCGCTCGCGCCAATTGAAGCGCTTCAACGCCGTTTTCCGCCTCCCCGACAACATCATAACCCTGACTCTGCAGAAGTGTTTTAATAGCTGAACGAATTAATGAATGGTCATCTGCAATCAGCACTTTCATTGAATGACTACCTGTCGCACGCCATGGATCAGTCGGTATAAATCTCACAACTACCTTTTTTGAATAACTACGCCCGGTATTAACCCGGCAAACCCATCTTAACGAATAACAATTAAAGTATAGGACATTTCCTACACTTGTCATCACTCACCCTAACACACTTCAAATACCGGACACCTTGGTCCAACTCGAAGTCAGCCACTTATGATCACTGTATAAGAGCTAATTAGACGAAGGGGACATGCCACGGAAAATGTAGGATATTTCCTAAGATTCGCCGCATGAACTTCCAACACCTGCCATCGCACAAACCAGGCACCGGAGCGTTTGGCAGTGGTGGCAGTTCGGCATGCCACTGACTTCCAGCCGTCCATGTGAATGGGGGCACACGCGGTTTTATAGCGCGCGAAAAATCTGCCCGGCGTCCGCGTGCCGAAGGTGCAGTGCTTTACATTCGAAAAATCAGAATATCGCCCTTTCTGGACACACCGGCCAATACCTTATATAGCCGGCCACTTTCGAGGGCATCGCGCAGTGTCTGCAGCAGTGGATTCGCTGGGTGGGCGCGCATTTCATGTTCAATCGTCGTTTCAACCCACCCATCTGACATGTACCGCCCATGAACCGTGCTGTGCATGCCGATGCCTCGCAATACATTACTGCCCTCTCGTATACCCAGCACTTTGACCGCAACCAAATAGATTTCCCCGTTGGGCCCACGGTATACCTGCCGGAAAATATTACGACTAAAAACGCCCGCCACCTCAGGCCCCAATGCTTCATATCCCCTGGCAACCAACAGGTCACGAAGATATGTGTTCACCTCTTTCATATGGGCGGGTTGCAGTTTTTCCATGGATTCCAGCGTGCTGCGCATGGCATCGCGACGAGCAATCTCTTGCACCGAGGTCGGTTCCACAATGGTGTAGTTCCCTCTCTTGAATGATTCATTCACATTCAATTGGTTCTGCGCCGAACTCATTAAAGGGGTGAGCCCCTGAATTTCGTCGTAAACCGGCAGCCCCTCAGGCAAGCCTTCCCCCTTGAGACGGGCATCAAAGATCTTTATCAAGGTGTCAACAGGCTGTCCGTGTCGGTAGGAAAATTCCATGGCCAACGTATCTTGCTCAGGTACCGTCCTGGCAAAACGCAACTCTGGCACGATGCGCTTGATCAACTGAAACCCATACAGCGACACATAACGAAGCCGCTGCTCATCACTGACCGGAGGCGGTAATAATTGGCGTGACAAGTTATCCAGCCGTACCTTCATATCGGCAGCGGGAGCCGGAGCCAACTGCCATTGACCCATACGCCGAAAAGCCCCCTGGGGTTCAACGACCAACCCGTCCTGGACCCTTCCCCCGGGCCTAATCACTGTCAACCGATTGATGATTTGGTTGTAGTACGCCTGAAAGAACGCCCCGTTGATGGAAATGAAATCCATCTGACCCGCCTCATCATCCATGTGATAAATCCCCTCGGCCGACAGACGTCCGCTAGGCGTGAGTTGCCCTACTCGCTGAGAGTCCCATTCGTAAAGCGGATAAAAGCCATCACCATTCGCTTCTCGACCGATAAAGACCTCACGATCTCCAATCACCACCGAATCCATGGCGCTGGTGCCGGGTGAAGGTCGTGGGCTGACGCTGGGGACTAGCGCGTAGGCTTCCAACTCTTCGATCAATGGAACGGATACAGGCCGGGGCTGCGACGAGCCTGCGCTAGGACCCGGTGTTTGCGCGCGGAACTTGTCACCCCACACCGGCTTTACCCCCGTAGTCTTGATCTGGATGGCAAACAGTTGCTCGAGCCCCGAACCCGCCGGAAAGTCATAATCGGCCAATATGCCTTGCGCCACCTCAAGCGACATACCCCCCTCAAGCAGGTACTCCACGGCAGGCTTCATACCGCCGGGCAGTCCATAGCCAGCAGCCAGGTGCCACTCTGCGTTCACACCCTGGCGAACGGGAGGCCCAAAAGTGCCTGTCACGGGGTCTCGCAAGTGCAGGGCCTGGGCATTTTTAGGCCGCCCCACGTTGTAGGTTTTGCCCTTGTTCACAATAAATTGAACACCTTCGCTGAGGTAACTGCCACGGTCATACTGCCCACTCAAAGCAGTGGCACCTTGAGGAGAGCGATCAATCTCAAAGCTCTTGAACAGCACCTGCGCGCTCACTCGTGCTTGTGCCGGCCTGGCCTGCGCGGCCCAGCCCGATTGACTAAGGGCTCGCCGCGCATTCAAGGATTGCAAGTGAACCTGGGGCAGTGCGAGAGGCACTGAGGTAGGGCCTTCTGTATCTGCCACCTCTGCTATGCCCGCCACTTCTGCACCTTCGGCGCCGGGTGCGGGCAGTACAGCCCCGCCTATGGTCACAATAATGTCGGCCACGCACATCACTATGTGTGCCGCGAGCATCACTCGGTCTAACGAATCATGGGTTTGACTCAACGCCGTCGCCGACCGCGTGATGAAATACACATCACTGATCAGGTTCAAACCGGGTACAAGGGCCATTCCCGACGCAATCAAATCCAGGGTCTGCTGGGTGTCACGCTCATTGCGCAATGCCAGAAGCCTGGCGTTGGAGCGACTCACAAGGTTCACCGTGCGGATCAGCCGCTCAGGGCGTTCAAGGCTTAGGCTCCACGCCAAATCAGCTTCAGACGTAAAGACACTCTCCAGCCACTCGGTCGGCACAAAAGCGGCCCCATCTGCCAGATACTTTTGCACCCCAGCTACGTCTTCATTGGACTTCACATGCTCGGCCACATACTTCATGTGTGCCGCCGTATTGGCCATGCCTGTCAATGCTGCGTTGGCCAACGCCAGACTGGTGTAAACCTGAAGGTTTTTGCCCTCAGGAAAATCAGGCAGGTAGAGCAGTGTCATGCCCGAGCGTTTATCACGAATGACCCGTATCTGGTCCAGAGAGCTCCACCCGTAATGCTCGACAAAGCTACTGAGAACCACCTGGCCGATCTCAACACTCATGCCTTCAGCGTGCAGGTCCGCCACCGTACGGGCCCTGATGGCACAGCTGAACAACGTCAAAGCGGCCTCGCTCAGGCCTTGCTGGCGGGACAACCACAGTTGCAGTTCCAGCGCCTGCCGGTGGGGCCGACTCATCAATTGAGTCAGGACGCTATTCTCGGGCTGCATTGCAGAGAAACTGTCGCTGGCTGACGCGGGGCCAAAAAAAACACGCGTGACCTCTCGTTCGTAAGCACCCGCCACATCCAGCGCCGGTATTGTCCGACCCAGGTAGTCTGGCGTGAGTCGAGATTTCCATCGGGCGTGTCGGACATGCATATGCTTGAGGCGTAGAGCCGTTTGCGGATCCGTCATATCGATGTTCATCAAAGCCAGTTGGAGCAGCGAGTAGTCCCGGTAATCCAAAGGAATTTGCCCGGCCTCGATCTCGGGAATGATCGCCTTTGGCGGGCTGAAGGTTTTGATGACTTTGACTGAATCCGGTATGCCAAACATAACCTGTTGAGGGTCAAGGTCTTGTCCAAAGCCATCATGGATAAACTGATCGTGCAGTTTTTGCACCGCAAACGCTGTCAGTGAAGGCAAGTGTGTTGCCAGGTAACGCTCAACCGCCAAGGTGCTTTCACTGATTACACGCAACTGACTCGCATACGCTTCTTGCGCCGTCTCGCTCAACGTGCCGATCACCGTCATGCATTGCTCTTTCAACGCCTGCGCCTGACGCTGTATGGCCACGTTCTCAATAGCCAACTCACGCGCGGCATGCTCAGGCACCTGCAGCAACATAGAGGTCGTCAGCCCCAACAAGCGCAGTGACGTTATCGGTTGTAACCCCTGAACAATAAAACTTCTTTTTTTGATCGCCAGCAGCGTTTTGCGGTGCGCTTTGATTTGCGATTTAACGCTGTATTCGACAAAGCCAATCGGTATGTTGAGCCATTGAATGGCCAGTGATGACGCCTGGGTCAACCCATTAACCCAAGCACGAGCAGCCACTTGCTCTTCAAGGGCTACGGTCATCCATAGCGCACTCTGCGGGTAACGGGTAAGGGTTTTACCGATCTGTTCCTGCACGTGTTTGAGCGAGGTAAACGCTGCCAGACCGCCGTCAACACCCGGAACAAACAACAGGGTGGTCGCAGGTGTCGAGGGCGCTAGCAGGGCTTCGCGTGAGGTAATCACCACCACGCCTGCCAACAGGAAGGCCTGATCCGGGGGGCCAATTGAAACACCGACGGTGCGTAACGACGATGTGCTGTCGGCACCTGCAATGTTGAGTTTCAAGGCTTGGCTCAAGGCCCTGAACTCGGCCTCGCTCAATTGTTTCTGCCACTGCTGCAACTGGCCTTCATGATGAATCGCCAAACCGCGAATGGCGATCAAGGCACGTTGATGCGAGCCCCCATCGCGATCAAGCGTCAGCACATCCGGGTTCTCAAGCTCACGTTCAACCGTCAGGTCCTTCACATGCGTGACCGCCCTGTCACGCTCTGCCTGCAGTAACAACTGGCTCTCTAGAAACTGATTGAATGGCGCGCTCTCCTGCGTCAGTTTCAACGGGTCCAGTAACTGTAGGAGTGCGTGCTCCTGCACCTGGATTTTTTCCTGACGAATACGCAACGCGATCTCAACCGCAAGGCTGCCGAATGTAATGTCGCCGGCATGCCAGCGCGCATCGCGGCGAACTAGCGCTGCTACCGCTTCAATCTGTTCGGCAGGCAAGCCTTTAGAGGCAATTTCGCCCCGCCATTGTTCAAGGGCCTGAGCGTAACTGAGAGCCACGCCGCTAGTGTCTTGCGCCAGCAGGGTTGAAGCTCCGTTTTGTAACGCCGGGCTGACCATCACGGCACTGAGCAATTCATTGCTGTGCTGGGTACTGAAACTGGCGCGGGCGCTGTGCTGAAAAATATCTTCGCTGACCGGGGTGTAAACCAGCCTGTCCAACGTACGCTTCTTGCCCGCCTCGTACAGCACTGAACGGCTGTGGTACGCCAGCAATTGCCACAGCAACCAGCCCGGCTGAGTGTCACTGCCCGTCCAGCGTTGCAGTTGCGCCACAAGGGCTGCACGCGTGGCGTACTCAAACAGTTCCAACCCCAGCCCCGGTACAAACAGGAGCTCACACGGGTCTTGCGCCGTGTCGCGGGCATGCACAACAAAGGCCCCCTTAAAGGTCACCGAGCTGCCATTGCCATTGCCCCAGGCAATTTCACTGATTTCCCGCTCGGCCGGCCCTGCACCGGCCTGCTGACGCTCCAGTTGCGAGGGTGCATCGATCACCTGCCGCCACCTCTTTGCGCCCTCATCGCTTAATTGCCCGCAGGCTTGCGCCAAGGTCACTTGCGTTCGGATCAGGGTGCGGCGCAACTGCCCTGCATAATCGCCACGGCTTACTGATTGGCCCGCCGCAATAGCGGCCCAGTAGTCCCTGACGCTAGTGTTGTAACGCGTCGGCATCCCCAGGGCTTGAAAATGCGTGAGCACCTGAGCGGGCGTCAGGGGAAACGCTTCATCGTCCACAGCCGAGGCCCATTTGAGGGTGATGCGCGAATTGATGTCCGCCGGAACCGCAACACCGTGGAGGTAATTGGCCACCGCCTGCGTCAAGGTTATCTGGGGCTGCTGCGCAGCATTCCATTCAACCTGGTCCGGGTCGTAGGTCAAGGCGGTGCGCAACTGCTCACGCAGCACCTGATTCAAGGTGGGCGCTGCGGCATACAAGGCCTGGATCTGTTCATGGGCGTGCTGGTTCAACGTAATTGCGGCTTGCAACCCGTTGACCCATTCACTGGGAGAGACCGCCGCCTGCAAGCGGCGGTCCAACTGAAGCAGCATCGCATCGCGCGGGGTCAGTGAGGCTGGCAGGGATTGGGCGTGATGGTTAGTCATGTTGCGCTCATCTGAAAAAAATGTGCGCTCATTAAATCAACGGAGTCTTTCTTGAAAGTGTTAGATAGTTAGCGCCTGCCTGAGCATGGGGCAGGTTGGCTTCAAGCGTTATCCCACTGGCGGATACGCACACGGCAGTGCTTCATGGCATTCACGATGTGCTTTTCCACCACGCTGCGCGACACGCCCAGGCGCTCGGCAATCTCAGGGTGAGAAAGCCCTTCGATCTTGCGCAGCAAAAAACTTTCACGGCACACGGCGGGCAGTTCGCAAAGTGCCCGTTGGACCATTTCCAGTCGCTGGTCGTGGTCCATCAACATCTGTGGCGAAGGGCTGAAGAAGCGCTCTTCAGTGTCCAGGACCTCCAGCGGCTCAACCTGACGCGAAGCATTGCGCCGATGGCCGTCGATGACCAAATTGAGCGCCGTGCGGTACAGAAACGCCCGAGGCTGCTCAATCGGCTCATCGCTGGCTCGTTCCAGCACGCGAATATAGGCGTCATGCACCACGTCTTCGGCGGCGTGGGCATTGCCCAGCCTGGCACTTAAAAACCTCACCAGTTCGCGATAGTAGTTTTCCAACAGGACTCCTGGGCGCAACGGCAGCGGCAACACATCACGAGCACAACATCAGACTCAAAAACTAGCGGCGTGATGATGGCACTTTTAGGGATGCAATTTATAGTAATTCTCATATAGATTTAAAGCGCACGCCCTTGAATCGCCTGAAAAAACGACCGAGAAACATTTGGTTACCTGCTTGTAGGAATATTCTTAATTTATTAGCTGCATCCTACGTCTACTCAACAATTCCCCGTGTCAATCACCGGTCGCAAGCCTTAGGTTCTGGGGTTGAAACCCGGCACCATGACCACGGGCCGATTTTATTTGGCCGGAACCCTGCATGAAACGCCCTCGACAGACCCGCCGTGCGCTGCTGCTTATCGTGTGTTTAACGCTGGTCAGCGCACTGATTGCGTGGCCCTTTCTTACGCCAGGGCGCGAAGCCTATGACACCGTTGCCGTGACCCGTGGCGACATCGAAAGCAGTGTCACTGCCCTCGGCACCTTGCAGCCACGGCAATATGTCGATGTCGGTGCCCAGGCCTCCGGGCAAATCAACACGCTGCATGTCGACGTCGGCGATGAGGTCAAAGAAGGTCAGTTGCTGGTCGAAATCGACCCCGCAACACAAACCGCGCGCATTGACGCCAGCCGTTTCGCCATTGAAAACCTCAAGGCCCAACTGCAAGAGCAGCGCGCCCTGCACACGCTGGCCCGGCAGAAATTCCAGCGTCAGCAGCACCTCGCCAAAGGCGGTGCCACTCGCGAAGAGGACGTGCAAAGCGCCCAGGCTGAAGTGCACACCACCCAAGCACGGATCGATATGATCCAGGCGCAAATCCGCCAGGCCCAGGCCAGCTTGCGCAGCGACCAGGCCGAACTGGGCTACACGCGTATTTACGCGCCCATGTCCGGCACCGTGGTGATGCTCGATGCCCGCGTCGGCCAGACCCTCAATGCCCAGCAGCAAACCCCGTTGATTCTGCGCATCGCCAGGTTGTCGTCCATGACCGTCTGGGCCGAAGTGTCGGAAGCCGATATCGGTTATGTGAAACCGGGAATGCAAGCCTATTTCACGACCTTGAGCGGGGGTAACCGGCGATGGAGCAGCACCGTACGCCAGATCCTCCCCGTGCCGCCCAAGCCCCTCAATGAAATCGCCCAGGGCGGCGGCAGCCCCGGTGGTTCAGGCAAAAGCGGCAGCGGCCGCGTGGTGCTGTACACCGTGCTGCTGGATGTGGACAACACCGACCAAGCGCTGATGTCGGAAATGACCACCCAAGTGTTTTTTGTCGCCGGCCAGGCCAAAGCCGTGTTGCTGGCACCCATTGTCGCGCTGCAAGGCAGCACCGAAAGCGATCGTCAAACCGCCCACGTGGTGGCCAAAAACGGCAAGGTCGAAACGCGCACCCTTCGCACCGGTCTCACGGACAGGCTGCAGGTACAAGTACTCGAAGGATTGAACGAGGGGGATCATCTGTTGATCGGCCCAGTTACTGGCCATGGAGGCTGAATGCCTACTCCCTTGATCGACCTGCAGGGCATCCGCAAGGTCTATGGCGGTATCGACAGCCCCGAAGTGCAGGTACTCAAAGGTGTCAGCCTGTCGATCCACGCCGGGGAGTTCGTCGCCATTGTCGGTGCGTCCGGTTCGGGCAAGTCGACCCTGATGAACATCCTCGGCTGCCTCGACCGCCCCACCAGCGGCCGCTACCTGTTTGCCGGTGAGGATGTCGCCCACCTGAACTCCGATGAGCTGGCGTGGCTACGCCGCGAGGCTTTCGGCTTTGTGTTTCAGGGCTATCACCTGATCCCTTCGGCGTCGGCGCTGGAGAACGTCGAGATGCCTGCCATTTACGCGGGCACACCCGCCGCCGAGCGACACGCCCGCGCCGCCGCCCTGCTCACCCGTCTTGGCCTGGCCGAGCGTACGGGCAACCGCCCACATCAACTCTCCGGTGGTCAGCAGCAACGGGTGTCGATCGCCCGCGCGCTGATGAACGGTGGGCATATCATCCTCGCCGACGAACCGACCGGTGCCCTCGACAGCCATAGCGGTGCCGAGGTCATGACGCTGCTTGACGAACTGGCCAGCCAGGGCCATGTGGTTATTTTGATCACCCACGATCGCGAGGTAGCAGCCCGCGCCAAACGCATCATTGAGGTGCGTGACGGCGAGGTCATCAGTGACAGTGCCAACGGTGAACCCGCGCCTGACGACAATCCCAAGGCTCTGCAAGCCATCGACCTGCGCCAGCGCCTGAACGAGGGCAGCGAAGCTCGCGGGGCCTGGAAAGGCGAAGGGGTGGAGGCCGTGCAAGCCGCCTGGCGGGTGATGTGGATCAACCGTTTTCGCACCGCCCTGACCTTGCTCGGCATCGTGATCGGCGTGGCCTCGGTGGTGGTCATGCTGGCTGTGGGTGAAGGCAGCAAGCGCCAGGTCATGGCCGAAATGGGGGCTTTCGGCTCCAACATTATTTACCTCAGCGGCATGCCCCCGCGCCCCCGGGCACCACTGGGCATCGTCACGCTCAACGACGTCGCCGCCCTGTCGACCTTGCCCCACGTAAAGATGATCATGCCCATCAACGGCGCGGAGATTGGCGTGCGCTACGGCAACGTCGACCACACGATGTACACCGGCGGCAACGGTATTGATTTTCCGGCGATCTTCAACTGGCCGGTGGTACAAGGAAGCTTCTTTACCCAGGCGGATGAAGACGCTGGCGCGGCGGTCGCGGTGATCGGTAAAAAAGTGCGCGACAAGGTACTCAAGGACGTGGCCAACCCGATCGGGCAGTACATTTTGTTGGAAAACGTGCCGTTTCGCGTGGTCGGCGTTCTGGCCGAGAAAGGGGCCAGCTCGGGCGACTCGGACAGCGACTCGCGCATTGTGGTGCCCTACTCCGCTGCCAGCGTGCGCCTGTTCGGCACCCATAACCCGGAATATGTCGTGATTGCGGCCGCCGACGCGAGCAAGGTCAACCAGACCGAAAAAGCCATCGAACAGCTCATGCTCAAATTGCACCACGGCACGCGCGACTTCGAAATTACCAACAACGCCGCAATGATTCAGGCTGAAGCCAAAACCCGCAACACGCTGTCATTGATGCTCGGTTCAATTGCTGCCATTTCGCTGCTGGTGGGCGGTATCGGCGTGATGAATATCATGCTGATGACCGTACGCGAACGGACCCGCGAAATCGGTATTCGTATGGCCACCGGAGCCCGTCAGCGCGACATCCTGCGCCAGTTTCTGACCGAAGCCCTGATGCTGTCTGTTGTGGGCGGTGCCGCGGGCGTCACACTGGCCTTTGTGGTCGGTGGCGTGTTGCTGCTGTGCAACGTGGCGGTGGCGTTCTCGATGGTCGCCGTACTCGGTGCGTTTGGCTGTGCACTGGCAACGGGCGTTATTTTCGGCTTTATGCCCGCCCGCAAAGCGGCACGGCTCGACCCCGTCACAGCCCTTACCAGTGAATAACCTTGTGATAAAACTGCCTTTAAGCGTGCTGCCCTTGTACCTGATGCTGACTGCCTGCAGCCAGTCCATTCCCCCTGACACAACCGGGGTGATACCGCCCCTGGCGTGGCAATCCCCCCACAGCCAGGCCGACCAACCGATCAGTGCACAATGGTGGACACACTTCGCCAGCCCCGAACTGGATCGCCTGATTGCCCAGGCGCGAACCGACAGTTACGACCTGGCCGCAGCGGTGGCGCGGGTGCAACAAGCACGGGCCAGTGCCGTGATTGCAGGTGCTTCGCGCTTGCCCGAAGCCACATTGGCCGGCAGCGGCAACCGCGAGAAACTGCTACGTGGCCAAGGCTATAGCCAACTCGACGCTCGCGACGATAACAAGGCGGTGGATTATTTTGACGCCCGATTGACTGCCCACTATGAAGTCGACTTCTGGGGAGGCCAGGCCGCCGCACGGGAGAGCGCCGGGCAACGGCTCAACGCCAGCGAATTTGACCGCGCCACGGTGGAGCTGACTGTGCTCGGCAGCGTCGCCGACCAGTACGTGCAAACCTTGGCATTTGACGAGCAACTGCGTATCGCCCGCCTCAACCTGCGCAACGCCAGGCGCGTGCTGAACGTGGTGCAAACCCGTTACGACGCCGGCTCGGCCACCGCCCTGGAACTGGCCCAGCAAAAGAGCCTGGTGGCCAACCAGCAACGTCAGGTGCCGCTGTTTGCGCAACAGGCGCAACAGGCCCGTATCGGCCTCGCCCTGTTGCTCGGTGAGCCCGTGCAACGCCTGACGCTGGGCGGCACACCCTTTGATCAGTTGCAGTGGCCGACGATTGACAGCGGCGTGCCTGGCCACCTGCTGAGTCGCCGCCCTGATATTGCCCGTGCCGAGGCCAACCTCGCCGCCGCCCACGCCGACATCACCGTCGCCCGCGCGGCCATGCTGCCCGGCCTGACCTTAAGCACAAGCCTGGGCTCGGGGGCCGACCGCCTGAGCGATGTATTGCGCAGCCCGTTTTACAGCCTGACCGCCGGGCTGGCCGCACCGATTTTCAACAACGGTCGCCTGAGCGCCGAACGCGACAAGACCATCGCCCGTCAGCAGGAACTGTTGAGCACTTACCGCGCCAGTATCGTCAACGCTTTTGCCGACGTCGAAAAAGCCCTCACCACCATTCATGGTCTGGACCAGCAACGCCACTGGCAAGACGAAGAACTCAAACAGGCTCAACGCGCTTTCGACCTCGCTGAAAACCGCTACCAGGCCGGGGCCGAAATGCTGCTGAGCGTACTGCAAACCCAGCGCGTGCTGTATCAGGCACAAGACCAGAACGTGCAACTGCGCCTGGCACGGTTACAGGCCAGCATTGAACTGTACAAGGCGTTGGGCGGGGGCTGGCGAGTGAGGTGACCGCCCGCGTATTCATTGTGTGTGGGCAGTTACATTTAACCTTCCGCACACGGTTTTATTCAGCCTATTTATGTATGACCTGTACATTCACGAAATCATTACTCTCCCTGCTCAGCCATACATGACTCTGGCGAAACACCTGTAAACACCCGAAGTTTAACTGTGCACAAGAACACTCGAGCAACGTGCACACAGGAGCGTTTAATGAGCATCGAAACACAAGAGCGTTCACAATCATCCCGTTTTTCGGTCATTCACACGATTGAAGAACCACACTGCATGCAATGGCATCAGCTTCTATCCATTGAGAGAACAGCGGCTTGCAGTCCGCTTGCGTCCATTGAATTCAACGACAAGTTATATATTTTCTACACTAAAGAGTCACCCGACCAGCCCTTGTCATTAGGTTACATCGTCTTATCAACACAACTTGATGGGCATGCCATTTTCATCGAAAGCCGCAATAATATTGCGGTGCAAGGACTCACCCGTGCTCGTCAGGCAGTGAGTGTTTTTAACGGAAGCTTGTATTGCTTCTTTACAGCAAACGACCTGTCAGTGCGTTATCTGACCTTTAACGGCGTTCAATGGTCTTCTGTGAGAGTTGTGCCAGACCTCTTAACCTCAGATGCCCCTGCTGTGTTCAACAACGGCGATACGCTTTACCTCGCTGTTCGGGGGAGCGAAAGCACTACACTTTTCCACAAGGAACTTTGGCGTGATCGTTGGGGAGACACCCTGGAGGCTAACAGCATTGAGCTTAAAGGCAGCCCTTCACTGTGCGCATACCAACCACACCCTGGCTCAGCCAAGCTCTATGCCGGTTTTCGTGGCGTCGATGACAAGCTTTATATCAGCAGCCTTTTGCATAATCAGTGGTCACCGGCCTACACCAATCTTGCCATTGATCTGCACGACTCAGTGTCAATTTTTGCCGGGAGAAAAGGCCTTTACCACGCCACATTAAAATCCCCCTCACACGCTTGCCTGGTTGGCGTGCACCCCTTCAGTTCAACAGAACCTGTAATGCTGAACGAGTCAGTCGAAACGTATGTGTCCACTCCGTGCTTTGTACAGTATCGAAATCAGTTGTATTTAATTGGACAACGCCCGTGCAACAACATTGGCCTGTCTATTTTTAACGGCTCCTGTCATTCGGGGCATGAACAATTGCCCGACTTCCCTTTACCTGTGCCTGAATAAGCGCAGGGTGTGGCGCAACACCCTGTGGACGATCGATTCATGACCCAAGGTCAAAAGTGCTTTGCCCAACCTGCGGTGTTTGCGGCGGGTTAAGGCACGCATACTGGTGCTCAACCTTACGCACTCCAGGAGTTACCCATGACTGTTCCAGCCTTCGGCCTCGGCACGTTTCGTCTTCAAGGCCAAGTGGTCATTGACTCGGTTAAAACAGCCCTTGAACTGGGCTACCGGGCCATCGATACCGCGCAGATTTACGGCAATGAAGCCGATGTCGGCCAGGCGATTGCCGAGCGTGGCGTGCCGCGCAATGAGCTGTTTATAACCAGCAAGATCTGGGTCAGCCATTTTGCCCGTGATGCGCTGATCCCCAGCCTCAAGGACAGCCTGGAAAAACTGCGCACCGACCATCTGGACCTCACGCTCATCCATTGGCCGTCACCCAACAATGAAGTGCCTGTGGCCGAGTTTATGGGTGCATTGCTGCAAGCCAAGCAACAAGGCCTGACCCGTGCCATTGGCGTGTCGAACTTCACCAACGCGCTGATGCAAGAAGCGATTGCCGCCGTCGGGGCCGAGCACATCGCAACGCACCAGATCGAGTTGCACCCCTACCTGCAAAACCGCGAAGTGGTGGCCTTCGCGCAACGTCATGGCATCCACATCACCTCGTACATGACGCTGGCGTATGGCGAAGTACTGAAAGACCCGGTGATTGTCCGCATCGCCCAACGCCACAATGCAACCCCGGCGCAAGTGGCACTGGCGTGGGCCATGCAACTGGGTTATTCGGTGATCCCATCGTCCACGCAGCGCGCCAACCTTGAGAGCAACCTCAAGGCCAGCGCGCTTAAGCTGGAGGCTGATGACATGGCGCAAATCGCGGCACTGGACCGTGGACATCGCCTGACCAACCCGGCCAGCGTTGCGCCACAGTGGGATTGATCAGCGGCATCGCACCGTTACTGGCCGTAGCGCTGCAACTGCATTTCTTGTAAACGGCTGAGGGTACGACGAAAGGCAAACGCGAGGTAACCTTGGGTATAGAGCTGATCCATAGGCACCTGCGCCTCAATAAACACGGGCACTTTGCGGTCATAGCACTCGTCGATCAGCGCAATAAATCGCCGCACGCTGTCATCGAACTTTGACAGCTGCGGCAGTTCGCGATCACCCGCCTCAACCCTCACGGCCCCATCCTCAGTGCCACGGGCAATCTTGCCTTCGCGCTGTTCGGCACTCAGGCAAGGCACCTCACTGAGCAGCACACCCTGGAAGCGGTCACACAGGTCCATAAACTCGGTGGCGGCCAAGGGCTGCTCGCACAATGCGTGAAAGGTGCACCACACCACGGTGTCACTGGCCTGCACCACGTTCAGGGAACGATGGCCCACGCGGATCGGTTGATCGGACACCGCCTGCCCCTGAGCCAGCGCGTCAAATACCGGTGCCATCGTACCCGGCTGGCCGGGCTCGACCACCCAATACCGCTGCCGGGCAATGCCGGGGTGCAGGCGGTGGTCTTCAGACCCGTCCACCGACACCACCGTCATATGGTTAACAATGGCCGTAATCGCCGGCGCGAAGCGATCACGGTTAAAGCCGTGGCCATAGAGTTGTTCAGGCGGCTGATTGGAAGTACACACCAACACCACGCCCTCATCGAACATGACTTGAAATAAACGCCCCAAAATAATCGCATCGCCAATGTCATTGACGAACAGCTCGTCAAAACACAGCACCTTCAGCTCTTTGCCCAAGGCCTGCGCCAGCGCTTTAAGCGGGTCGGGCGTGCCAATCAATTGAAACAGGCGCTGATGCACCCACTGCATAAAGTGATGGAAGTGCTGGCGTCGCGCGGGCACTGTCAGGCTCTGGAAAAACTGGTCCATGAGCCAGGTTTTGCCCCGCCCCACCGGCCCCCACAGGTACACACCCTTGACCGAGGGCGCACCTGAATGCAAGGCCTCATGACACTGTTGCAGCGCCTGCACCGCCCGCCACTGCGCGGGGTCGTGAACAAAACCGTTGTGTTCGATGGCCTGTTCCCAGGCGCGAAGGGGGGACTCAACATTCATACCGATGGCGGGCTCCAGAATCAGAGGCATCAGTATGCCAGCAAGTGCGCCGCCACCGTCACCTGCAAGTGCAGCCTTGCCTGCCGGCGAGGGGGGCACGTGCTCTGGCCGCGGCATTGTTACGAATCCGGCAAGACTGCTTGTCTGTCTTTTGACTTTAATCAATGCGCCAGGTCGATATGATTGATCCATCCCTTGGCGACACTTTGAAACCAGGCACGGTACTTCGTATTACGCCCCCCTTCTGACCCGGCGTAATAACTTCTCCCGCCACACGGCAATTGAAGTCAGTAATACGTGATTATTTAAAGGCTTGAATAATGAAACGTTTGATTGCACTTGTATTGATGGGCATCTCAACCTTGGCAGCGGCACAAGACCCTAAAGTGGTAGAGGCTCAACCGCCGGTTGAACACTACACCTACGCCACCGACCTCGACATTGCCACCGTCATCAGTGTGTCGCCCGTAGCCGATGTTTGCGCCGTTGTGCCAGCACGCATGACTTACGAAGACCATCAGGGTCAACGTCACATTCTTGAATACAGCGTGATGGGTGACGGTTGTTCCAAAGGCTAATAAGGGTTTAGCCCGTAACGCTACAACCAAGAACCAGGCCTCCGTTAAGCGGGGGCTTTTTTATGGGCGCTGTTCAGCGTTCAGGCAGGGCCCGGCCCTGTGAACAGGACCGGGCTGAGGGCAATCAGTCTTTCTTTTCGCTGATCACTTTACCTGTGTGATCAAAGACGGTTTCGACCTCAACTTCCACACCGTCAATTTTCTTCACACCTTCGGCTTTCCATTGGCCGGTTGCCGGGTTTTCCAGCTCGATTTTCTTGATGATGGTGTAGCCGTTCTTGTTCTTGAGGACTTCAATTGCCTCTTTGGAAAACGCCCAGTTCGCATCAACCGGCGCTTGAGCCATCGCTGCGCCGGAGCTCAACAGAACAGCAGCAGTGATTGCAGCAGCAAAGGTTTTCTTCAACATTGTCTTAACTCCATTAATTGATGTTGCGATCAGGTTTTCTGTGACTGGAACAACCGTAGCAGAGAAATTCCCGGCCAGGGGGCTAAATGACATGTCTTTGACGTGGCTCATGTACGCCTCATGGCCAGTGCAAGGTTAGAATACGCCCTACCAAACACCCGGCTCACAACGGTACGCCAACAGCCCCCCGGAAAGACCCATGAGCGGCACGCACCTCACAGAAGCCGAATACGATGCCATCACCGAAGCGGCGGCTCAGTGGTGCATGCGTTTGCACGACGAAGACTGCACGGCTCAGGAGCGTGAAGCCTTCACCGTATGGCTGCACGCGCACCCCCAACATGCCATTGAATATGACGCCATGCAGGACATCTGGGACGTCAGCGATCACTTGCCCCCGCAGGCGACGGCGCGCGGGGTTGCACAGCCTGCGCCAAAACGCCGCCGCGCCTGGCCCGCTCTCGCGACCGCCGCCGCCATCACACTGCTTGTCGGGCCTTTGGCAGCCTTCAGCGGCTGGCAACTGGGCTGGGTACCCAGCGCCTATGAGCGCCTGCAGGCTGACGCTGCCCCCAAGACCGTGACCTTGCCCGACGGCAGCGAAATCGAGCTCAACCTGGGCACGCAGTTGTCTTTCGCCAACTACAAGCACGAGCGCCGAGTGACGCTGAGCAAGGGCGAGGCGTTTTTCAAGGTGAGCCACGACACCACGCACCCTTTTGTGGTGCGGGCGGCCGAGGGGCAGATCCGCGTCACAGGCACGCAATTCAATGTGTGGATGTACGAGGATCAGGTGAGGGTCACGCTTCTGGAAGGTTCCGTGTCGGTGACCAGCAACAAGGGCCTGAACGGTGACGGCCTGCGCCTGGAACCTGGCATGCAAGCCCGCTACAAGGCCGGTGACTTCGCACCGCAGATCAACCAGACCTACGCCAATGCACCCGACTTGGCCTGGCGTCACGGCAAGCTCGTGCTGGACAACCTGACCCTGGACGCCGCGCTGCCTCTGATCAACCGCTACCTGGACGCACCGCTGGCACTGGCCGATGAAGCCACGGGCAAACTGCGCATTGGCGGCGTGTTCAACACCGGGGACATCCAGCACCTGGTGACATCCCTGCCCAAGGTATTGCCCGTTTACCTGAGCGAAAACAGCGACGGCAAACGGCTCATCAACGCCCTCCCCTAAAGCGCCGCCTCCCACGGGCTACCGTGCGGCCCACCGAACGTGACGTCGATTAAAAATAATTAATCATCGGCAAAACCTCGTAAATACGGGGTTATCACGAGGTGAGGGGGCCGGCACGACAAAATTTCTACAGACAAATGTTCATGATTTTCGCCGCTCATTCGTCTTGTTAACTAAGAGCACTTTTTTATTTTCCTGATCAGGCTCTGAAAAGGAGTTTTTGCATGCGCAATACGCATATACCAACGGACGGTAGCCAACAGACACACACATCCGTATTTCAACCCGACAACGGGTTGCTGGAGACACCGGTGCAACGGCAGGGCAACGAACGTATTCGTCACTTACTCAAGTTTTTTGGATTGCGTACCAGCCTGGTACGCCTCAAGGTCATCGATGCACTGCTGACCGCCGCCGGAAACGATCGCAGGCTGGGGGTGCGCGGCATGCACAGCCACTTGCAGGCGCTGGATATTCCGCTGTCGTTCCTGAGTGTGCGCGAGGTGCTCAAGCGCCTGTGCAGCGAAGGGGTGGTGGTGCTCAACAGCGACAAAAGCTACAGCCTGCACCCGCAGGCTGAAGCCGTGCTGACGGGTAAGATCGAGGCTTAAATTTTGGTTTTGCGGCGCATCACGCCGTTGATGACGACCACCACCACAGCCACACCAATCGCCACGTACTGGAAGACTTTCTCGGAGATCATGCCGGCGTTTTGCAGGTATGAAAGACCGAACATGATCCCCAGGACCACCAGAGAAATCAGAACCGAGTATTTCAAGCGCTGCGAAGAAGTCATGACCTGTTCCTGAAAAAAGGGCTGTAAATAAAGCCAAAAGGGTAAAAAGCGCCGGGTTTGCAGGGTGGCCCGGCGGAATCGGTGGGCCATGTTACAACCGTAAACACGTTTTAGCTCGTGGTCTGGCGACGAAATCCGCTGCCCGGTCGGGCACACACGTCAACCAGCCAGTCCACAAACACCCTGACCCGCGAAGACAAGTGCCGATGCGGCGGGTACAGGGCGGTCAGCGCCAGCGGGGGCGGCAAGCAGTCGCCCAATACCTCTCGCAGACGGCCTTCGCGCATCGGCTGCGCCGCATGGTAATGCGGCGTTTGCACCAGGCCGTACCCCGCCTCGCAGGCCGCCAGATACCCCTGCGCGCTGTTGACTGACACCTGCTTGGGCAAATCGATCAAGAGCACCTGATCCCCCTGCTGAAACTCCAGCCCGTAGCGCTTGCCCGACAAGCCCGAGAAATACTCCACCATTCTGTGCCCTTCCAGGTCATCAAGCCCCTGCGGCACGCCATGGCGCTGCAAGTAAGCCGGGCTGGCGCACGTCACCTGGCCCATTAACACCAGCGGCCGCGCCACCAGCGAATCGTCGAGGGTCAACCCGCCGCGAATCACACAGTCCACCCCTTCGCGAATCAAATCCACGGGCCGGTCATTCAGGCCGATTTCCAGCCCGATCAAGGGGTAGCGCTCAGTGAACTCAGGCAACGCCGGGAACACCACCCGCTGGCCGACAGCGGCGGGCATCTCGACCCGTAGAGTGCCTTTGGGCTGACTGCCGCGAAACAGCCCTTCAGCCTCCTCAAGGTCGGTGAGCAGCCTGACGCAACGCTGGTAGTACGCTGTTCCTTCCAGCGTCGGGCTTACCTGACGTGTGGTGCGGTGCAGCAGTTGTACACCCAAGTGGGCTTCGAGTTGTTTGATCAGCACTGTCACGGAGGCACGCGGCATGGCCAAGCTGTCAGCGGCCTTGGCAAAGCCCCCCAGTTCGATGATGCGGGTAAAAACCAGCATCGCGTTGAATCGGTCCATGTCTGCTCCTTGGCCGCCCGCAATTGTTGAGATATTACGAATAGTGATAGCGGTTTTACCCGGTTTATCTTGCGGATGTCGAGGTCAAGAATAGGCCAACCCTACTCAGGAGCACTTCACATGCTGACCCGCACACTCGCAAAGAACGGCCCACGCATCAGCGCCATCGGCTTGGGCTGCATGGGCATGACGGATTTCTACACCACCGGCAACGATCCCCGTGAGGCCGTGGCCACCGTGCATCGCGCGCTGGACCTGGGCGTCAATTTTCTCGATACCGCCGACATGTACGGCCCCCACACCAATGAAACCTTGATCGGGCAAGCCATTCGCGGCAAACGCGACCACGTGTTTCTGGCCAGCAAGTTTGGCATTGTGCGTGACCCGGCCAACCCCGCCGCACGCGGTTTGAGCGGTCGCCCGGAATACATTCGCGCGTCCATCGAAGGCAGCCTGAAGCGCCTGGGTGTTGAGACCCTCGACCTGTACTACCAGCACCGCATGGACCCCAATGTGCCTATCGAAGACACGGTTGGGGCCATGGCCGAGTTGGTCACGGCGGGCAAGGTTCGTTATCTGGGGCTGAGCGAGGCCTCAGCCGCCACACTGGAGCGGGCACACAAGGTGCACCCCATCAGTGCATTGCAAAGTGAATACTCCTTGTGGAGCCGCGATCAGGAAGACAACGGTTGCCTGGCGGCGTGCCAGCGCCTGGGCATTGCCTTTGTGCCTTACAGCCCGCTGGGCCGCGGCTTTTTGACCGGCGCGCTAAAAACCCCTGACGACTTCGCTGCCGACGACTACCGCCGTTTCAGCCCGCGCTTTCAAGGCGAGAACTTTGCCAAAAACCTGCTGCTGGTGGAGCAGGTCAAAGCCCTGGCGGCTGAACGAGGTGTGACGGCGGGCCAACTGGCCCTCGCGTGGGTGCTGGCCCAGGGCGACTACCTGATCCCGATTCCGGGCACCAAGCAGCGCAAGTACCTGGAAGAGAATGTCGCCGCGGTGCAGATCCACTTGAGCGCTGAAGAACAGGCAGCCTTACAGGCCATCTTCCCGGCCACAGCCATCGCCGGGTTGCGTTACCCCGAAGAGAACATGAAGCAACTTAACCGCTGAAACGGCTTATGCCGCTGCAAGCACCAAGGCGCTTGCAGCGGCGCGCCTTAGAAGTCGCGTTTGTAGAAGATATCCAGCGAGCTGGCGATGCCACTGGCCACCTCGACAAACACACGCCGGCTGAGCTTATAACGCAAGGCAATGGTGCTGGCCGGTTCAAACACCCCCACGCCGTACCGCACGCTCAAGCGGTCGTTGATCTTGCCACTGGCAACCACCGACGTGGCGTCGCCGCTGCCTTGGGTCTCAAGCTCGAACTCTTTGATACCCAAATGGTTGGCCAGGCTGGTGGTAATCCCCGAACTGCCCAACAGCCCCAAGCCCAGAGCGGCTTGCGCCAACATGTTTTCATCTTCGCCGGTGCCCGTAAGCGGTCGCCCCAGGATCAGATACGACAACGCCTGCTCCTGGCTCATGGCCGGCTCCGAGAAGATTTGCGTGGTGGGTTGCTCCGCGCTGCCCGACAGGCGAATCCCCGCGATGATATCGTCCGTCTGGCGAACCGCCTCGATGTCCAGATACGGTTGATCAATCGGCCCATCAAACAACAGGCGGGCCCGGCGAATGGTCAATTTCTGGCCGTAGGCGCGGTAGCGGCCATTGTTCAAGCGCAACTCGCCGCGGGTGTCCAGATTGTTGCCAATGTGCACCTGCCCGGCCAGGTCAGCGTTCAGGCCGAACCCGGAGAAGGTCAGCAACTCTTGGCCCACAATCACATTGACGTCCATATCGATCACCATCGGCGGGCTGGACTCGCTGACCTGCTGGCCGATAATTACGGTGTCATCCGACACTTTGACGGTGGAAGGCGGCAACTCACGCACGATGATTTCACCTTTGGGCACATTGACCGTGCCCGACACCAGCAACGTGTTGTCCGCGTTAAGGGAGATTCTCAGGTCAGGGGCCACATCGAGCTTGGCGTAAGGCTCGACAGTGATCGGCAAGTGATTGCCTTTAAGCAGCACATTGAGGCGCAATGACTCGCCCCACTCCACATTGCCGGCTACGCTGCCCTGCCCTTGCTTGCCGCTGGTCCAGCCGCCATCCAGCTCGGCTGTTTCACCCGCTATGCGCGCGCTCAGGTGAAGGTTTTCGATATTGGTCGCCAACTGCGAACCGGACACTTCACCTTCACTCAGCTCAACGTTGCCGAAGACCTTGGGGGCGAGCAAGCCACCGGAAACCGTACCCGAGCCGTTCAATTGGCCGGTGATCTTATCAACCATCGGCACAAACGGACGGATCACCGACAGGTCCAGCCCGGTCAGGCGAAAGTCACCGGTGACCGGCTTGTTTTTGGGCAGTGGGTTGATGCGCGCATTGAGCACCAACTGGCCAAGCTTGCCGCCATTGAACTCGAACCGGGTGTCCACACGGGTCGGAGCCAGGTCGCTGGTCAGCCTGAAGGCCTGATAGGGAAAGTCCAGCCATTGGCCTTTGTCATTGACCCGCAGCGTACCGCCGCTGGCATCCACCACCACCCGGCCTTTCGGGCCGCTGGCGGGCACGTCCAGTGACACATCGGCGTTGAGCTCGCCTTGCCACTGGAAATCATTCGGGAACCAGGGTGCCAGGCTGTCCAGCGGAAAGTCTTTGAGGTGCAAGCGCAACCGTGGGTCTGGCATCAAGCGTTGATCTTCGCTGCACAGGCTTGACGCGCCCGACACCCAGCACTGCGGCCCCAGGTTGATCCGGCCATCGGCCAGGCGCTCCAGGCGCGCCGGGTTTTGCAGGGCCCAGTCCTGCCCTCCCGCCTTGATGTCGCCACGGGTTAGACGCCCGCGCCAGTTGCCCTTGTCCAGAGCCCCATCCAGCGCCAGCCCCAGTTGCAACGACGGCCCTTGCAGCGCCAGCTCCAGCGACTGACGCTTGAGGTCACCGCTGCCTTTTAGCGTCAGTACGCCCAGCGGTGTATCGCCCGCCTGAATGCCGCTGCCCTTGAGGTCCAGGCGACCGCGCTGGGCCGAGTCCAACTGAGCGTCCAGGGTGAGCGCTTGCAGACGATTGTCACCAAAGGCCATTTGTTGACCTTGCAGCACCGCCTTGCCCTGAGGCGCTTCAAGCGTGCCAGCAAGATCAACCCGGCCCTTGAGCTGGCCGCGCAGCTCAGGCCACAACTGGCCCAGACGCGGCAGGTTCAGTTCAAGCTGAGCTTTGAGCTGGCGCTGCACACTGGCGGTGCCGTTGATGCGGTTGTCGCCCAAGCGAATGTCCAGGGCACTGAGGTTCCAGGCTTCGCCTTCCCCCACCGCCTTGGCCTGGATCAACGCGGGCAAACCGCGCAAACGCCCTTTAAGGTCAAGGTTGGCGTCCAGTTTCAGGTGGTCATCCTTGAGCGAGCCCGTGCTGCGCAAGGGGCCTGCCAGGGTACCCGGCAACTCGGCCACCCAATACGCCGGGTTGATGGCGCTCAAGTCCAGAGCCGTGTCCCAGACCACGCCCTGCGCAAACTGAACATTGGCGTGACCCTTGGCCTTGCCCTGCCCGGCCACCAGTTCAAGCTCAGGCAGAAAAATCTTGCCCAGGTCGCCACTGAACGGGCTGCTGAGGCTAAACGCACCCGCCGGGCCGTCAAGGTTGGCTTTGAAGTGGCCCAGGTAGTTGCCATCACGGTATGACACTTCACCGTTGAAGCTGCGCAGGTCAACATCAGGCTTGGCGATCAGCGGGTACAGGCTGTGCCACGGGAACTCCAGCCAGTCGATGTTGGCCTCGGCACTCAGCCCTTCGTGCCAGTCCACTTGCCCCGACAGTTTGAGGTGCTGTTTGGGCTTGGCCGTCAGGTCCAGTGCGCCAATGCGCGCGCCATTGGCATCCACATGCGCTTGCAACAACAGGCTCACGGGGGTGTCTTCAGCGGGCAGGCTCGCGCTGCCCTCGACCGCATAGCCGTCTTTAAGGTTGCCGTTGGCGGTGAGCACCAACGCGTTGAGTTGCAAGGTATCCGGCAAGTCAGGGCTGGCCTTGAACTGCGTCGCGGTGATTTTCACTTGCGCCGGCAAATGCTCCGCCAGCGGCTCAAGCGCACCACTGAGATGGGCATTCAGGTAACCGCTGCTGTCGGCGGTCAGGTTAAGAGTGGTGCGCAGATGACCGTCAACCTTGAGCGACAGTGCCCAAGGTGCCTCGCCCGGAGCGGGCAAATGAGCCGTGCCTTCAAGCGTCAACGGCCAGTCACCCTGGGGCTGTAACAGGCCGGACAGTTGCAGGCTGAGGTCTTCGCGCTCGACGTCCACCGAGTCGATCTGCAAGCCTTTGGCCGTCCATTGTGCCTGCATCTGCAGACCTTTGAGCTGCTCAATGCCGTTGAACTGCACCGCGCCCACCTTGACGATGCCCACCTCAATCGCCACCGGCAATTTCAGGTCGGGCAAACTGACCGGGCCGCTGCTGCTGTCTTCGCCGGGCGGGAACTGCAAACTGACCTGATCGGCCTGCAACTGGTTGATGCACAAGGTCATGCGTGCGAGGCACAACGGCGACCAGGCAAAGATTGGTCGGGCCACCTCGACACGGCTGGTGCCCTGCTCCCACAGCAGGTGATCGGCGCTCCATTGGCCACCCAAGTGCCCGGCGAAGTTGTCCACTTTCAAGCCCGGCACCTGGCCCAGCAGCCAACGGCTCCCGGCGTGCGTGCCCAGCACCGCGCCAAGGCCCAGCACCACGAATAACACCAGCGCCAGTACCACCAGCCCCGCTAGTTTAAACCCTCGAATCACAGTTCTGGCCCCATGGAAAAGTGCAAACGAACGCCACCTGGATCTTCCAGCGCATGGGCCAGATCGAGGCGGAGCGGGCCCACCGGTGAAATCCAGCGGATACCCATGCCAACCCCGGTTTTCAGGCTCGGCAGTTCCAGGGTATTAAACGCATTGCCCTGGTCGACAAACGTCGCCCAGCGCCATTTCTCAGCAAATTGGTATTGATACTCAAGGCTGCCAGCCAGCATATAGCGCCCACCGATTCGCTCGCCTTCGGAGTTTCTCGGCGACAGGCTCTGGTAGTCGTAACCGCGCACGCTCTGATCGCCCCCCGCGAAGAAACGCAAGGACGGCGGCACATTCTTGTAGCCATTGGTGGCGCTGCCGCCGAATTGAATGCGCCCTAAAAAGCGGTGTTTATCCCACAAGGTGGTCAGCGCCTTGAACCGCACATCGCCGTGAAACACGTTGGTATCCGAGGCCAGGCCTTGCTTGGCCACCTTTGTCTCCAGCAGCACGCTGTACCCGTGGCTGGGGTCGATACGGTTATCGCTGCGCAACACCGAATAGCTCACGCCCGGCATCAGCAAGTTGCTCAGGCCGGAGTCATCTCCCAGGCGGTACTCTTCATGCTGCCACTTGAGCGACACGACACGCGTCCAGCCGTTGTCCAGCTTGCTGTGCCACTCAGGCCCCACCGTGAACAACTTGCTCAAGGTGTCGGTGTTAGAGATTTCTTCGTACTGATAACCCGCGGCAAAGCGCAGTTTGTCGGTCAACGGCGGGTTCAGCGGAATGTCGTACCAGGCACCGACGTTTTGCCGGGGCTGGGAGATTTCGGACTCAAAACCGTAACTGTCGCCACGGGGGTTGTCCCAATGACGGGTCCAGCTCGCCTTGCCGCGCACGCCGATGTCGGTGGAAAAGCCCAGGCCCAGCGTCATGGTGCGCGGCTTGCGGGTGTACACATCCACGCCTACGGGAATTACATGCCCCACCGCCGAACTGGGCGCGGCATCCACGCGCACGGTCTCAAAGTAGCCACTGGTTTGCAGGTTTTGATTCAGCTCTGCGACCAGTTCCGAGTCGTAGGGGGTGTCTGGCGTAAACGGCACCATGCGCTGCAACAGCTCTTCGTCGAACGGCGAATCACCGGCAAAGGTGACCTTGCCCAATTGGAAGCGCGGGCCACTGTCGTAGACCAGATTGATATCGGCAAACCCGCCTTTGGGGTCGACCAGCAATTGGTGTTGCGTAAATTTGCCGTTGAAAAAACCGTAGCGCATGGCCCGGTTCTGGATAAAGCGCTTGGCGTCTTCGTAGTCGCCTTGATTGAGTGCCGCGCCGGGTTTGAGTCCGTCACTGGCGGGCATTTGAAACGCCTTGAGTTCGGCTGCCGGGCCTTCAACCCGCACATTGACCGTGCGCAGGTGCACCGGCTCGCCAGGCTCAATCGTCAACACCAGGCGCGGTGTGCTGCCGGCGGTGACCTCGGCTTCAATCTTGGGTTGATAGTAGCCCAATGCCTGGGCGGCTTTGACGGCCTGTTCCGTGGCACCCCGCTTGAAGCGCAACAAGGCCTCCTCGTCGCGATCGCCGAGGCTGCCTATATAGCCTTCCACATTAGCCTTGAGGGCGCTGTTTGCCGGCGTGACCTTAACCACCAGCTCGCTTTGGGCAAACGCCGCAAACGAGCTGAGCAGCAGGACAACCCCACTGGTGTATCTTCCTGAAAACTTCATAGGCGCGGATGCTATCACGGGTCGAGGGGGGCATAGTGCGCCGCTATCAGCAAAAAGGTTCCGGCTCAGACTATTTCGGTTTGTGGCTCCTTCGGCCGGGCATGAAAGAGCACACGTTCGCGCACCGGGCCGATCGCGACCTCGCCGATTTCCAGGTAACCCATATTCTTGAGGTACGGCAGGTAGTGAGGGTTGCCCGTGTCAATAATGACGCCCTCCGAGTGCTCATCCACGGCGCACCAGTCATGCACGGCCTTGAGCAGTTGCTCACCGTACTGTTGCCCTTGGAACTCCGGATGCACGCCTATCAATGGCAGCATATGCACCGCATCGCCGGGGACGCAGGCCATGATGGCTTGGTGGTATTCAAGGTAGGCCCGGGTACAGCTCAAACCGGTACTGAGCACCATGCGCAACTGCCAGGCCCAGCTCTCGGTCACGCCCAGCCGGCGCTCGGGTGGGGCAATCAAGGCGACACCCACCAAGCGGTCATTGACCAGCAACCCCAGGGCGGGAAACTCCTGTAAGAAATGCTGTTTGACCAACTCCCGCACCGTGGCCCGAACCCGCTGCTCGTAACCCTCGCGCTCACTTTCAAATAGGTGGCGATACACCGGTTCATGCCGATAGGCCTGATACAACACCGAGCGCGCTTCTCTTGAATAGCCACCGTCCAACAACTGAATCTGACCTGTAGCATTCGACGTCTGCGTCATAGCAATCAATCTCCCTGGCACCGCTCGAAGGGCAGCACTTCCAATCTGTACGAACCCGCAGGGCTCATATTCGTTCAACAGTGAACGCACGCCTCCTACGGTAGCAGTGCATTTGCCGCACTGCACGCAGGCCGCTAACATCGAGTTTTTACTCAGGACTGCCCGCCCATGAAAATCGTTTCATTCAATATCAATGGCCTGCGCGCTCGGCCGCATCAGCTGGCAGCGCTGATCGAAAAACATCAGCCCGACGTCATCGGCCTGCAAGAAACCAAGGTCAGTGACGAACAATTTCCCTTTGCCGACATTGAGGCGCTGGGCTACCACGTGCATTTTCATGGGCAGAAGGGCCATTACGGTGTTGCACTGCTCTCGCGCCTTCCTGCCCTGAGCCTGCACAAAGGGTTTGCCAGCGATGAAGAAGACGCTCAGCGGCGGTTTATCTGGGGCACCTTCGCCGACGAACACGGCCAGCCGGTGACCATCATGAATGGCTATTTTCCCCAAGGCGAAAGCCGCGACCACCCCACCAAGTTCCCGGCCAAGCAACGCTTCTACAGCGACCTGCAACACTTGCTCGAAACCGGGTTCAGCCGGGACCAACCGCTGGTGGTGATGGGCGATATCAATATCTCGCCTCAGGACTGTGACATCGGCATCGGCCCGGACAACGCCAAGCGCTGGCTGAAAACCGGCAAGTGCAGCTTCCTGCCTGAAGAGCGCGAATGGATGGAACGCCTCAAGGGCTGGGGCCTGGTGGACAGTTTTCGTTACCTGCACCCCGACGTTGCAGACCGCTTTAGCTGGTTCGATTACCGCAGCCGCGGGTTTGAAGACGAGCCCAAACGCGGCCTGCGCATCGACGTGATTCTGGCCTCTGAGGGGCTCACATCCCGCATCAAAGCTGCGGGCATCGACTACGACCTGCGCGCCATGGAAAAACCGTCCGATCATGCCCCGATCTGGCTGGAACTGAGTTAAACCCGATGGACCGGCGCGAAGGGCTTCGCGCCGGTCGGCACGGTGCGCTGTCACCGCATTGCAACATTTCTGACTTAAGTTGCAGGCACTTTTATGGCCCCTGGAAGGAGCCCGCTAATGCTGCGCTTTATGTCATTCATGATCGGTTGTGCAATGGCAAGCCTGGCGAACGGGGCAGACTTGCGAATCCAGGGTTCAAACACCATTGGTGCACGCCTGGGCCCGGAACTGGTGCGCGCGATGCTGGCCGAACAGGGCGTACGCGATATTCACAGCCTGGCCGGCAGCGCTCCCAATGAGCAGAGCATTGTGGGCACCTCGGCACAAGGCCGGCCGGTTCGCGTCGATGTGTTTGCCCACGGCTCCGGCACCGGGTTCAACGCACTCAAAGCCGGGCACGCCGACCTGGTCGCTTCGTCGCGCCCGATCAAAGACCGCGAACTGGTCGAACTCGAAACCCTGGGCGACCTGAAAAGCCCTGACGCCGAGCAGATCATCGCCATCGACGGGCTGACCATTATTGTGCATCCGGACAACCCCCTCACTCAGCTCACCACCGACCAGCTGGCGCAGGTCTTCAGTGGCCGCGTGACCACCTGGGAGGCGTTAGGGGGTGTTGGCGGTGATATTCATGTGTATGCCCGGGATGACCAGTCCGGCACGTGGGAAACCTTCAAGGAACTGGTGCTGAACCGCGGCGAGTTCCCCCTGAGCTCCGCCACACCACGGTTTGAATCCAGCGAGCAATTATCCGATGCCGTCAGCCACGACCCGCAAGCCATCGGCTTTACCGGCCTTGCCTCCATCCGCGCGGCCAAGGCCGTGGCGATTGTCGACGGCGCGTCGCAACCGATGCTGCCCCTCACTAGCTTGATCGCCACTGAAGATTACCCACTGTCACGGCGGCTCTTCTTTTACCTGCCGCCATCGACGCAAAACCCTTGGGCCCGCGCGCTGATTACCTTTACCCAAAGCGAAAAAGGCCAGGCCATCGTGGCGAACAACGGGTTTGTCGCGCAAAGCGTTCAGGCCCGCCATGTACAGCCGAGCCCGCACATGCCCCAGGCTTACCAGGCGCTGGCCGCACAGGCCCAGCGACTGTCGGTTAACTTTCGGTTTGCAGAAGGCAGCGCCTCACTGGACAACAAGGCTCGCCAGGATCTGGCACGCGTCGTCGACTACCTGAAAGCCAACGGCAAACTCGACCGACACGTCACACTGGTGGGGTTCGGGGATGCCAAGGATGACCCCGAGCGGGCCGAGCTGTTGTCCAAATTAAGGGCCATGGCCGTGCGGCGCGAGCTGGTCAAAAACGGCGCGGTCATGCGCGAGATTCGCGGCTGCGGCGGGCAAATGCCGGTGGCAACCAACACCGAGGATGAAGGCCGCCAGAAAAACCGCCGGGTTGAAGTCTGGGTGTACTGAGGCATCATCGCGCGGGCTGCAGCTTGACGTGAACGTCAAGCTGACCGTAGTTTAGGTTCTCGATACCTTCAGAGCCCGCCCATGAGCAGCCAGACGTACAGCATTTCCGACCTTGCCCGCGAGCTCGACATCACCACCCGTGCCATTCGTTTCTATGAAGAACAAGGCTTGCTGGCCCCGGAAAGACGCGGCCAGGAGCGTGTTTATTCGGCGCGTGACAAAGTCAGCCTGAAGCTGATTCTGCGGGGCAAGCGCATTGGCTTCTCGCTTGCCGAATGCCGTGAGTTGATCGAGTTATACGACCCCACCAGCGATAACCAGAAACAACTGAAAAGCATGCTGGCCAAAATTGCCGAACGCCGCGAACAACTGGAGCAGCAGTTGCTGGACATCCAGCAGATGCAACTCGAACTGGATACCGCCGAAGAGCGCTGCCTGCAAGCGCTTGAGCACACGATAAACAACCAGACAGCCTGAGCCCGCAAAGCGCGAGGCACGCTCGCGCCTGCCGGGTCAATCACACACAGACGGTGAACCGCCATGACACTTCCTACCCATGTACGCCTGATTGAAGTCGGCCCGCGCGACGGGCTCCAGAACGAAGCCCAACCGATCAGCGTGGCTGACAAAGTGCAACTGGTTAACACCCTGACGGACGCCGGGCTGAGCTACATCGAAGTCGGCAGCTTTGTCTCGCCCAAATGGGTCCCGCAAATGGCAGGCTCTGGCGACGTGTTTGCGCAAATCAAGCACAAGCCCGGCGTCGTCTACGGTGCCCTCACCCCTAATCTGCGCGGCTTTGAAGATGCGGTGGCCGCGGGTGTGAAGGAAGTCGCGGTCTTCGCTGCCGCCTCACAGGCGTTTTCCCAACGCAATATCAACTGCTCGATCAGCGAGAGCCTGGCGCGTTTTGAACCGATCATGGAAGCCGCCAACAGCCACGGCATCAGCGTGCGCGGCTATGTCTCATGCGTGCTTGGCTGCCCGTATGAAGGCCAGGTCTCGCCGCAACAGGTCGCTGACGTGGCCAAAGAACTGTATGCCATGGGCTGCTATGAAGTGTCGCTGGGCGACACCATCGGCACCGGCACGCCAACAGCCACTCGGGCCCTGTTCGAAGCCGTCACGGCCCATGTGCCACGAGAAAAACTGGCCGGGCACTTCCATGACACCTACGGCCAGGCGCTGGTGAATATTTACGCCAGCCTGCAGGAAGGGATCGCCGTATTTGACAGCTCGGTCGCAGGCTTGGGTGGTTGCCCGTATGCCAAGGGTGCCAGCGGCAATGTGGCCACCGAAGACGTGCTGTACATGCTCAACGGCATGGGCATCGAAACCGGGGTCGATATGGACACCCTGATTCGGGCAGGGCAACACATCTGCAACGTGCTGGGCCGTGCCACCGGGTCACGCGTGGCCAAGGCGCGCTGCGCTTAAAATGTGTGCCTGAGTGTTACCGACACACCCTGCAAACGAGTAACACGGAAACAAACCGGCCCCACGCGGGGTCGGTTTTTTATTGCCTTAATTTTCAAGTCATTGATTTATAAGGATTTTTAAAAGTTGGCACGGCTTCTGCTATCTCTATGGCATAACAAGAATAAAAACTGCAGCCCCATAATAAAAACAATACGAAACGACTCTGACATAACAAAAACAACACGGCAGAGACGCAGCTAACAGATTTTTTTGGAGAAGGTTTACTTTTCCGAGGAGCCAAAGGCCACCTCGCAACCGGGCAGAGAACAATAAAACTACCTTCAGGTAGCACCCGCACAGGTTGAATCACAGGTTTGATAGCCCGTGATGAAAGTGGATCAGCGCTCAAAAAAATACGTTTGCTCTTGATCCCGGATGGGGATCACCTAAACAGCAACAAAGGGCCACGGTACAAAAACAACAATAGACCGCCCCTCAATAATAAAAAAAGAGCACGCATGACACATTAAAGGGGAGCTTCGGCTCCCCTTTGTCTTGCCTGCCATTTGATCAAGCCCAAGCCAGCCCACCCCCCGCGATCGGCCAGCGTGGTTTAAGGGGCCCTTGGATCAAAAGCTAGATCAAAAGATCACGAGCAAGCTCGTTCCTACAAACGCTGCCATCCGCAGGAGTAGCCGGTCGACGCTCGATTGCTCGCGATCTTTACCCCACCCGCGCTACGGTCGGTCCAGCTCCTGGATGCTAATCTCGCGCATTTTGAATTTCTGGATCTTGCCGGTCACGGTCATGGGAAACGTCTCCACAAACTTGAAGTAACGCGGCGTCTTGAAATGCGCTATGCGCGCCTTGCACCAGGTCTGTAGCTCCAACTCGTTAGCCGAATGCCCCGGGTGAAACTTGATCCAGGCCACGATCTCTTCACCGTATTTGGCATCCGGTATGCCTACGATCTGCACATCCGCGACCGCTGGGTGGGTAAAAAAGAACTCTTCCAGTTCACGCGGGTAAATATTCTCACCACCGCGAATGATCATGTCCTTGTTACGCCCGACGATGCGCACGTACCCCTGCTCATCCATCTGCGCCAGATCGCCGGTGTGCATCCAACCGTCGCCGTCGATGGCCTCGAACGTGGCCTGTGGGTTGCTCCAGTAACCGAGCATTACACTGTAGCCACGGGTGCACAGTTCACCGATCTCGCCACGGGCCACAATGTTGCCCTCGGCGTCAATCAGCTTGCTTTCCAGGTGCGGCTGAGTGCGCCCTACCGTGGTGACGCGCAACTCCAACTCGTCAGCGGGGCCGGTCTGCACCGACACCGGGCTGGTTTCAGTCATGCCATAGGCAATTTGCACCTCACCCATGTGCATTTCACTGATGACCCGCCGCATGATTTCTATGGGGCACGTCGCACCGGCCATGATGCCCGTGCGCAGGGTCGACACGTCAAACTCGGCCCGCTGCGGGTGATCGAGCATAGCGATAAACATGGTCGGCACGCCGTAGAGCCCCGTGGCGCGCTCTTGAGCAACCGCTTGCAGGGTCAAGCCGGGATCGAACGCTTCACCGGGGTAAATCATCGTGGTGCCATGGGTCACACAGCCCAGATTGCCCATCACCATGCCGAAACAGTGGTACAGCGGCACGGGAATTACGAGCCGGTCCTGCGCCGTCAGCCCCAGGCTTTCCCCCACCATATAACCGTTGTTAAGGATGTTGTGATGGCTGAGCGTCGCCCCTTTGGGAAAGCCAGTGGTGCCGGAGGTGTACTGAATGTTTACCGGGTGGTCGATGTCCACATCGGCTTGGCCCGCCTGCAGACGGGCATCGGTAACACCCGCCCCCAGCGTAGACAACTGCGCCCACGGAATAAAACCACCCGGCGGCTGTGCATCGAGGCTGATCACCCCGCGCAACTCACTGAAGCGCTCACAGGCCAATTGCCCGGCGGGTTGTGCGCCCAGTTCGGGGATCAGCGCTTGCAACATGGCGTGGTAATCGGAAGTCTTGAAGGCACCCGCGCACACCAGCCACTGGCAGGCCGACTGCTTGAGCACGTACTCCAGCTCCGACAGCCGGTAGGCGGGGTTGATATTCACCAGAATGACGCCAATCTTGGCGCTGGCGAACTGGCTGATGAACCATTCGGCGCAGTTGGGTGCCCACACGCCCATGCGGTCACCGGACTTGAGCCCCAGGGCTAGAAACGCCTTGGCGTGGAGGTCTACCGCCCGGGACAACTGCGCCCACGTGTACCGCTGTCGCTGATGGCACACCACCAGCGCTTCGCCGTCCGGGTAGCGCGCCGCCGTTTGATCGAACGCCTGACCGATGGTCATGGCCAGCAGCGCCTTGTCTTGTGCGCCCTGGCTGTAACTGGGGACTGATTGCGACTTCATGACAACTCCTCTTGTGCTTGTTTTGGGAGCTGAGGACGACGCACACGCTCGCCGCCTCATTCGAAGAACTGTTATTACTCTGGCCTAAGTTGACGTTAACGTAAAGGTCATTGACAGCCTTTGTTCGCAAGTTTACGTTAACGTAAAGCTTACCCCTGGCGACGCGGTAAACGCCCTTAACAAGAACAACGATCAAGGTGCCCCATGAGCTACCCGACACTGAACTTCGCCCTGGGCGAAACCCTCGACATGCTGCGCGACCAGGTGCAGGCGTTCGTTGCCAGCGAACTGGCACCCCGCGCCGCTCAGATCGACAAGGACAACCTGTTTCCAGCCGATATGTGGCGCAAGTTCGGTGACATGGGCTTGCTGGGTATCACCGTGCCTGAGGAATACGGCGGCACAGGCCTGAGTTACCTGGCCCACGTGGTGGCCATGGAAGAAATCAGCCGTGGCTCGGCCTCGGTTGCCCTGTCCTACGGCGCGCATTCCAACCTGTGCGTCAACCAGATCAACCGCAACGGCACCCACGCGCAGAAGCTCAACTATCTGCCCAAGCTGATCAGCGGCGAACATGTCGGCGCACTGGCCATGAGCGAGCCCAATGCTGGCTCTGACGTGGTGTCGATGAAGCTGCGCGCTGACAAGCGCGGTGACCACTTTGTGCTCAATGGCAGCAAAACCTGGATCACCAACGGCCCGGACGCCAACACCTACGTGATCTACGCCAAGACCGATATCGAGAAAAACGCCCACGGCATCAGTGCCTTTATCGTCGAGCGCGACTGGAAAGGCTTTAGCCGCAGTACCCATTTCGACAAGCTCGGCATGCGCGGCTCGAACACCTGCGAACTGTTTTTCGACGACGTGCAAGTGCCGCAAGAAAACTTGCTGGGGGGCCTGAACGCCGGCGTAAAAGTACTGATGAGCGGCCTCGACTACGAGCGCGTGGTGCTTTCGGGCGGCCCGACCGGGATCATGCAGGCCTGTATGGACCTGGTGGTGCCGTATATCCATGACCGCAAGCAGTTCGGCCAGAGCATCGGCGAATTCCAGCTGATCCAGGGCAAAGTCGCTGACATGTACACCCAGTTGAATGCCAGCCGCGCCTACCTGTACGCGGTGGCCGCGGCCTGCGAACGCGGCGAAACCACCCGCAAGGATGCCGCCGGTGTGATCCTGTACAGCGCCGAACGCGCCACGCAAATGGCTCTGGACGCGATTCAGATTCTGGGCGGCAACGGCTACATCAATGAATTCCCGGCGGGCCGCCTGCTGCGTGACGCCAAGTTGTATGAAATTGGGGCGGGCACCAGTGAAATCCGGCGAATGCTGATCGGTCGCGAACTCTTTAACGAGACGAAATGAATTTCGTCAGTTGTTAAGAATAAGTTCCAAGCTGCACGTTTCAAGCTGCAAGCAAGTGCATGAGTCTCTCGGTCTCTCGTTCTTTGCTTGTCGCTTGTCGCTGAGCGCTTAGCGCTTGTCTTACAAACTTTCTGGAACAAAACCATGATTTTGAAGACGACGATCAACCCGCGTTCGGCCGACTTCGGCACCAACCGCCAGGCCATGCTCAAACAGGTCGAAGCCCTGCGCACCCTGCTCAGCGAGGTGCAGCAAGGCGGCGGGGCCAAAGCACAGGAACGCCACACCTCCCGTGGCAAACTGCTGCCCCGTGAGCGCATTGACCGCCTGCTTGACAGCGGTTCACCGTTCCTGGAACTCAGTCAGCTCGCCGCCTATGGCGTGTACGGCGAAGACGTTCCGGCCGCCGGGATCATCGCCGGTATCGGCCGGGTCGAAGGCGTGGAGTGCATGATTGTGGCCAACGACGCCACCGTCAAAGGGGGGTCGTACTACCCGCTGACCGTCAAAAAACACCTGCGCGCGCAAACCATCGCCGAGCAAAACCGCCTGCCGTGCATCTACCTGGTGGATTCGGGGGGGGCCAACTTGCCACGCCAGGACGAAGTGTTCCCGGACCGTGAACACTTCGGGCGCATCTTCTTCAACCAGGCCAACATGAGCGCGGCAGGTATCCCGCAAATCGCGGTGGTCATGGGCTCGTGCACAGCGGGTGGGGCCTATGTGCCGGCCATGGCCGATGAAGCGATCATGGTGCGCCAGCAAGCAACCATTTTTCTCGCGGGCCCGCCGCTGGTCAAGGCCGCCACCGGCGAGGTGGTCAGCGCTGAAGACCTGGGCGGTGCCGATGTGCATTGCAAGGTCTCGGGCGTGGCCGACCATTACGCCGACAACGATGAACACGCCCTGGCCTTGGCCCGGCGCAGTGTGGCGAACCTCAACTGGCGCAAACAGGGCCAGTTGCAACAACGTGCCCCCCACGCACCGCTGTACAGCAGCGATGAGCTGTACGGCATCATTCCGGCCGATGCCAAACAGCCATTCGATGTACGCGAAGTGATTGCCCGGCTGGTGGATGGCTCGGTCTTCGACGAGTTCAAAGCGCTGTTCGGCACCACGCTGGTGTGCGGTTTCGCTCACTTGCATGGCTACCCAGTGGCGATTCTGGCCAACAACGGGATTCTATTCGCTGAGGCTGCGCAAAAAGGCGCGCACTTTATCGAACTGGCGTGCCAACGCGGCATTCCCTTGGTGTTCCTGCAAAACATCACCGGTTTTATGGTGGGGCAAAAGTACGAGGCTGGCGGCATCGCCAAACACGGGGCCAAGCTGGTCACGGCCGTGGCCTGCGCCCAGGTACCGAAGTTCACCGTGATCATCGGTGGCAGTTTCGGGGCCGGTAACTACGGCATGTGCGGACGGGCCTATGACCCGCGTTTTTTGTGGATGTGGCCGAATGCCCGTATCGGTGTGATGGGCGCGGAGCAAGCGGCAGGCGTGCTGGTGCAAGTCAAGCGCGAGCAGGCCGAACGCAATGGCACCCCCTTCACGGCGCAGGAAGAAGCCGGCATCAAACAGCCGATTCTTGACCAGTACGAGCAACAGGGCCACCCCTACTACTCCAGCGCCCGCTTGTGGGACGACGGCGTGATCGACCCGGCACACACCCGCGAAGTATTGGCCCTGGGCCTGTCGGCGGCCTTGAACGCCCCGATCAACGCCACCCGCTTCGGTGTGTTTCGGATGTAATCCGCCATTTTTTACGTACAGCCACTTCAGGACTGACGGACATGATTGATTTCAACACCCTCGAACTGCACACCGACCCCCGGGGCTTTGCCACCCTGTGGTTGAGTCGCGAGCAAAAGAACAACGCTTTTAATGCCGAAATGATCCGCGAGCTGATCCTCGCCCTGCACGCGGTGCAAGGTGATTCCAGGCTGCGCTTTCTGGTCCTGCGCGGGCGCGGCAAGCATTTCAGTGCAGGAGCCGATCTGGCCTGGATGCAGCAATCGGCCGAGCTCGACTATCAAACCAACCTCGATGACGCGCGGCACCTGGCCGAGTTGATGTACAACCTGGCCAAACTGAAAATTCCGACCCTGGCGGTGGTGCAAGGTGCGGCCTACGGCGGTGCGCTCGGGCTCATCAGCGCCTGCGACATGGCCATCGGCACCGACGATGCGCAGTTTTGCCTGTCGGAAGTACGCATCGGCCTCGCACCGGCCGTGATCAGCCCGTTTGTGGTGCAAGCCATTGGCGAGCGTGCCACCCGCCGTTATGCCCTCACCGCCGAACGCTTCAGTGGTGAGCGCGCCCGTGAATTGGGGCTGATAGCAGAGTGCTACCCGCTGGCCGACCTGGAAACCCAGGTGAACCGCTGGGTCGATAACCTGCTGCTGAACAGCCCTCAGGCCATGCGCGCCTCCAAAGACCTGTTACGTGAAGTCAGCCACGGTGCCCCCACCCCAGCCATTCGCCGTTACTGCGAAAATGCCATTGCCCGGATTCGGGTCAGCGCCGAAGGTCAGGAAGGCTTGCGTGCTTTCCTGAACAAACGCCCCCCCAGTTGGCAAGCCGACCCTCAGCTTCAGGAGCCCCGCTCATGAGCGCCCGTCCTATCACCACCCTATTGGTGGCCAACCGCGGTGAAATTGCCTGCCGCGTCATGCGTACCGCCAAGGCCCTGGGCCTGCAGACCGTCGCCGTTCACAGCGCCACTGACCGCGAGGCGCGGCATTGCCGCGAGGCTGATATCTGCGTCGACCTGGGCGGCAGCAAGGCGGCCGACAGTTACTTGCACATTGACAAGTTGATTGCCGCCGCCAAGGCCAGCGGCGCGCAAGCCATCCACCCCGGCTACGGATTTTTGTCTGAAAACGCCAGTTTTGCCCGCGCCATCGAAGCGGCCGGTCTGGTCTTTCTCGGCCCGCCCGCCTCGGCCATAGATGCCATGGGCAGCAAATCTGCCGCCAAGGCCTTGATGGAAGTCGCAGGCGTGCCCCTGGTGCCGGGCTATCACGGCGAAGCCCAGGACCTGGAGACCTTCCGCGTGGCTGCTGAGCGCATCGGCTACCCGGTGCTGCTCAAGGCTACGGCAGGAGGTGGCGGCAAAGGCATGAAAGTGGTGGAAGACGTCAGCCAACTGGCCGAAGCGTTGGCCTCGGCACAGCGCGAAGCGTTGTCGTCATTTGGCGATGCGCGGATGCTCGTCGAAAAGTACGTGCTCAAACCGCGCCACGTTGAGATCCAGGTGTTCGCAGACCAACACGGCAATTGCCTGTACCTCAATGAGCGTGATTGCTCGATCCAGCGTCGCCATCAAAAAGTCGTTGAAGAAGCACCGGCCCCGGGCTTGAGCCTCGAACAGCGCCAGGCCATGGGCGAATCCGCCGTGCGCGCAGCACAGGCCATTGGCTATGTGGGCGCTGGCACGGTCGAATTCCTGCTGGATGCGCGTGGCGAGTTCTTCTTTATGGAGATGAACACCCGCTTGCAAGTGGAACACCCCGTCACAGAAGCCATCACCGGGCTGGACCTGGTGGACTGGCAAATCCGCGTCGCCCGTGGCGAAGCGCTGCCAATCAGCCAGGCGCAAGTCCCTTTGCACGGCCACGCCATTGAAGTGCGTTTATATGCTGAAGACCCGGGCCATGATTTCCTCCCGCAAACCGGGCGTCTTGAGGTGTACCGCGAGTCGGCTGCCGGGCCGGGACGTCGTGTTGACAGCGGGGTGAGCGAAGGCGACGAGGTCTCGCCGTTTTACGACCCGATGCTTGGCAAACTGATTGCCTGGGGCGAAGACCGCGAGCAGGCCCGTTTGCGGCTGCTGGCCATGCTCGACGAGTTCGCCATCGGCGGCTTGAAAACCAACCTCGCCTTTTTACGCCGCATCGTCGGCCACCCGGCCTTCGCCGCGGCAGAACTGGACACCGGTTTTATCCCACGCCATCAGGAGCACTTACTGCCATCGGCGCAGCCTTTGCCTACGCAATTCTGGGCGGCTGCAGCAGAAGCATTCCGACAAAGCGAGACGCCACGGGTACGCGAAGATGACCGGGCCTCACCGTGGGCCACCCAAGACGGCTTTCGCTGCGGCTTGCCCCCGAGCACGTTGCTGGTCTTGTGCTGCGAAGGCGAACAACAGGTCATCCACATGGGCGAGTCCTCGGCCACCTTGCGCGATGAACAGTTATTGATTGAGCAGGACGGCGTGCGCCGCCAGCACCTGGCCTTGCGCCGTGCAGACACGCTGTACCTGCGTTGGGATGGTGAGTTGCACAGCGTGAAGCGCCATGACCCGATTGCTGCCGCCAGTGCCGGCCACGCCCCGCAGGGCGGGTTGAGCGCGCCCATGAACGGCAGCATCGTGCGCGTCCTGGTCGAAGTTGGCCAAGCCGTTGAGGCGGGTACTCAGTTGGTGGTGCTGGAAGCCATGAAGATGGAACACAGCCTGCGCGCACCCCACGACGGCGTGATCAAAGCGTTGCTCTGCCTGGAAGGTGAGATGGTCAGCGAAGGCACCGTGTTAATCGAACTGGAGTAAACCCTCGCCACACAAAAAGGCGAAGTCCGTTACCGGGCTTCGCCTTTTTTATTGACGTGCACAACGCGCGTAATTAGAACTTCGCGGTAGCTTGTACCACGACCCCGATCAACCGGCAGTGCTCATCGAACAGCCGCGTTGGGTACGTTGGGTTGAGCGGTTTGAGGTAACGCTGGCCGCTCTCTTCGATCAACTGGCGGAAGGTCACTTCATCGGAGTCCGGCGTGCTGGTGATCACCATCTTGCCCGGCACAGGCTCAATGTCCGGGTCCACCAGAATCATCATCCCACGGGAAACACTCATGCCCACCGGGGCCGTCATGGCATCGCCGGTAACTTGCAGCCAAAAGGCCGCGCCCTTGGTGTAATGATCACTGACTTCATAGACCGTGCCGGGCTGAGGGCCCGCCTCACGCACTTGCTCATGCACACGCCCTGCCCGCGACCAGTCACTGACCGGGTAACGGTAGGCAGAGGTAATATCATAGGTAAAGGCGTCATCGGCATCGGCCGACTCGTCAGCCATTGCACTGCGCTCGCGAATGACCAGAGCGACTTCAAGGTGCTCTAGCCCAAGGGCTTGCAGCACTTTGTTCATCGTCTCCAGATCCGGCTGGCGGCGTTTATTGAGCCAATGCCCGACACCGCCCTGGGAGGCCCCCACGCGCTCGGCTAGCTTTTCTTGCGTGAGGTTGAGCTCGCGCAATTTGATTCTGACTAAAGCGATCCATTTATCCATCTGCAGAACAATACGGACTGGGCGAGATGCAACAATACACATTCCGTATTATTTTAATAACAACCAACAATACAAACAGTACTAATCTTTGGCGAGCTGATCCGATTAATCTTTGAATCGCAGGTAAATCATGACGCCCATCCCCCCAATCCCTACCGATATCATCAGCGACACCGATCTTGAAGCCCTTAAAGACAACCTCGCAACCCAACGTGCGCTTGATTATTATTTGAAACCTTCTGTTACTTCACGCGCACTGGAAGATCAGTTATTCGTCGTTCGTAATGGCCTGAGCCAGGAAGAAGCCATGGTGCATGCCTCCGACCTGCTGCGATGTGCCATTGCCAGCGGGCAGGAGTCTGCCGAAAGCTTGCAGGGCAAGCAGCGCGACCTGGCCTTCAGCGTGGTGTACATCATGGAGATGGCCAAGAGCTTGGTTGACCGAGCCTTGGATGTGCAGGAACTGCCCGCGCATTGATCGCCAACCCGCGCGGGCGAGCTTCTGAAACAGCCCGCCCGCGCCAGGTCGTCAGCCGTTCAGTCGTTCCTGAGCGAGGCTGTCCGCAATACGCGTGGTATTCAGGTTCTGCGCCTTGGCTCTCAGAAAGATCTGACGCAGTGTTTCGCCAATGCCCTCTACGTGTTGGCGCACTTGCTCTGGCGTACCACCGTTGTACTCGTAAGACACATCAATAATGCCGCCCGCGTTAATGGCGTAGTCCGGCGCATGGAGGCAGCCCCGACGCCATAGTTCGTCGGCATGAGCGGGCGCGGCCAACTGGTTATTGGCCGCGCCGGCAATCACCGGTGCCCGTAGTAACTGCAAGGTCTGGTCATTGATGATGGCTCCCATCGCACAGGGCGCGAATACATCGACATCCAGCCCGTAAATGTCCTGGGCACTCACCGCATGAGCCCCCAGTTCATCCACGGCACGCCGCACATTGGCTTCCTGAATATCGTGTACCCACAACTCGGCCCCGGCAGCCTTCAACTGCTGTGCAAGGTTATAGCCGACTTGCCCCAGGCCCTGAACGGCAACGCGCAGGCCCGTCAGGTCGGCACGGCCCAAGCGCTGCAGCACCGCCTCGCGCAAGCCGATAAACACACCCAGGGCGGTTGCAGGGGACGGGTCGCCACTGCGCGTGCCGCCGCCAATGTCATCACGTACGCCGGCCCCGACGACATGACGCGTGCACTGGCCCATCAGGGCCATCTCGGCAACACCCGTGCCGGAATCTGCTGCCGTGATGTAGCGCCCACCCAGGCTGTCTACAAAACGGCCCATTGCCTGGAACAGCGCCTCACTCTTGTCTTTGCGCGGGTCCGCAATGATGACCGCCTTACCCCCCCCGAGTGGCAACCCCGCCAACGCCGACTTGTAGGTCATTCCACGGGACAAGCGCAGCACATCGTTGAGCGCTTGCTGTTCGTCAGCATAAGGCCACATGCGACAGCCCCCCAAGGAGGGCCCCAACCGAGTGTTATGCACGGCGATGATGGCCTTGAGGCCGCTGGCTTTATCATGGCAAAACATGACCTGTTCGTGCTGGTCAAATTCCGGATGAGTAAAAATCGGCATTCAGGTTCTCTCTTGTTATTAGCCTGGATAAATCAGACCGAACGGTCATGGTTCGACCCGGCGCGCGAGTGGGGCGCGCGCAACACAAGAATGAAGGTTAAATGCAGGATTTATCATTCTAATTATTGGGAAATATCCTGCTAATCTGCATGACACATCCAAAAATAATAAGAAGTCAGCTCACTTCATGCAGATCAAATTAAGCGCTATCGATCGCAAGATCCTTCGTCTGTTACAGCACAATGCTGATCTCTCTGCCGCCGAGGTGGCCGAGCACGTGGAACTGTCGCAATCGCCGTGCTGGCGACGTATTCACAGGCTCGAAGAAGAAGGCCTGATTGAGCGTAAAGTCGCCCTGCTCAACCCGAAAAAGCTCGGGCTCAATGTCGTGGTGTTCGTCAACGTACGGCTCTCGGGTCACGGGCGCCGACACCTGACGGAGTTTGAAGAAACGATCACCGACTACCCCGAAGTCATCGAGTGCTACACGATGGCCGGCGACATGGATTATTTGCTTAAGGTCGTGACCCACGATATCGACAGTTACGAGCGTTTTTTACGCGATCACTTGCTGCAGAAACCCCATGTACAGGAAGCCCACTCCAACATCGCCATGAGCGAGGTCAAGCGCACCACAGAGCTGTTACTGGACTAGCGCAATAGAGGGGTTGAGCGAGGACTGGAAAAATAATTCCGGAAAGCGAAGGAAAAAGCTTGACCAGCAAATGGGAATGATTATTATTGCACTCAGCTGGTCGCGAGATCAGTCGATAATTCAAGAGACCTTAGGTCGGTCTTTTGGATTACCTCCTCATCAGGCTAATCACGGTTATTTGACCCGTCTTCTAGACGGGTCTTTTTTTTGCGGCCAGTTATCTGGCTCAGCGTGCTTCAGGCTAATGAAGTCTGTTGTGCGGCCGGATGTTACGGTGACCGCTACGATGCGAGCGATGATAGCAAAAGAATATCGGCCAACGGAAGCCTGAAGCTCCCGGCTATGAGCATAATGGCGATTTAGCACTTGAGAATCACTCTCAAACGTCCTACGCTTATGCAGCGTCACGGATGACGCCCCCTTCTCTATTTCTTCCCCTTGCATCCCACCTTTTCACCCCCTGGGGCACACGGCCTGCCCATTTCACGATGTACAGTAGCGCCTATCCTTTTTGACACCGGGTTTGGACAATGACTGACGCGCCCTCTTCGCTCCATATCAGCAGTGATTTCGACAGCGGTAATATCCAGGTGCTGGATGCCAGCAACCCCTTGCACGTCCAGCTTGCGATCAAACCCGACACCCGTAGCCCGCACTTTCAATGGTTTCACTTCAAAGTGGACGGCCTGACACGCGGCCAAACGCACCGCTTCCAGTTGAACAACGCCAGCCAGTCCGCCTACAACAAGGCCTGGGACGGTTATCAGGCGGTGGCGTCTTACGATCACGAACACTGGTTCCGGGTGCCGACGCACTTCGACGGCACGGCGCTGACCTTCAGCCTGGAAGCCGAACACCCACACGTGTGGTTTGCCTACTTCGAACCGTACAGCCGCGCGCGCCACGACACGTTGATTCAGGACGCGCTGCAATGGTCAGGGTGTGAGCGCCTGGCCACAGGCAAAAGCGCTGAAGGCCGCGACATTGAATTGCTGCGCAAAGGCACGGGGGCTGCGCACAAACACAATATTTGGATCATTGCCCAGCAACACCCCGGCGAGCACATGGCCGAATGGTTTATGGAGGGTATTTTCAAGCGCCTTGAACAAGGCAGCGACCCACAATTGCGCAAATTACTGGATTACGCTGATCTGTACCTGATTCCCAACATGAACCCGGACGGTGCCTTTCACGGGCATTTGCGTACCAATGCCAACGGCCAGGACTTGAACCGCGCCTGGCAGAACACGGACCCGAATGTCAGCCCGGAGGTATTCTTCGCCCTTGAGCAGATGCAGCACTATGGCGTCGATCTGTTCCTGGACATTCATGGTGATGAAGAGATTCCCTACATTTTCACTGCGGGTTGCGAAGGCAATCCGGGCTACACCCCGCGCCTGGCAGCACTCGAAGAACGGTTTCGCAGCCACCTCAGCCACCTGACGCGTGACTTCCAGACCGAACACGGCTACGCGCTCGACGCGCCCGGCCAAGCCAACATGACCTTGGCCTGCAACAGCGTCGGGCAGCGGTTTGATTGCCTGTCTCTGACCCTGGAGATGCCTTTCAAGGACAACAACCATGCCCCCGACCCTGTCACGGGCTGGTCCGGCAAGCGTTCGATGCAATTGGGCAAGGATGTGCTGACCACGCTGTCGAGCATGGTGCGCGAACTGCGCTAAAACCCGATATCCACCACAACGCTGTCTGTATACGTCCCGGCGGGCGGCGTGGGTTGATCGCCATACACCCTGGCGGTCACGTCAAACACTTGAAGCTCGGTGCCCAGGCCGCTGCCCGGGTTGATCTCCGCCTGCGTACTCTCCCGACGATCTGCGCCCTGACTGCCCCAGAGCATCGCACTCGCCCCTTTGTACAGGTCGTAAGCCAGGAAATGGTCGCCTGAAACCATGCGACGACGGCCATCGATCCCATGCTGCCCCGGGTCGAGCCCCACCGAATAGTGGCTGTCTTTGGTGCAGGCAATGCTGATGCGTTGGGTCACGGGGTTGAATGCACTGGCCACGGGAGCGCTGCCAAAACTGATCGTCGGGGCAAGGATCAGGCAATCGTTCGTCACCGTCATGGTGACCGTCAGCACCGTCGACCCGGTGCCGGTGTCTCGTTGCGTGCAACCACCGGCACCGTCCTGGCTGGAGCAGTAATCCCAGCGCCAGACCACGTTCAGGTTTTCAGTGTAAATACCGGCCGCAACGTTGCCTGCACTCAGGCTCGCCAGATAAAGGGGCACAGTGCGCGGCGACGCACTGGCAACCAGGCCCAGCCCGCTGGCAATTGCGGTGAAATCAAACTGAGCACCGCGCTCGATGGGTTGGCCCATACCGCTGTCTGCAAACAGGGTATAGCTGATCACGTGCCCGCCGGGCCCTGTCAGGCCCGCTGTTGAAGAGGTCACGGTCAGGTAGAAATGATCGGTGCCTTGCAGTGTCGATACCGCGCCGGTGCAGCCCAACCCGGCATTGAGGGTTGAGGTTTTTTCCGAGCTGGCACCGACCTGAATCGACGTCACCGAGCCGAAGGTGGCCGTGCGATTGGCCTCGACCTGACACGCGGCCTGCACCTGTGGTGCCAGCAGAAAAAGGCAGAAGCACACCCACCCCTTAACCCGATACAGGCTCAGCCCCCCGTTCATTGGCACACCAACGGTCCGATCATGGGCACCTCTGCCGTCTCTTCAGGCAGGGTGAACTGCGCCTGACAGAGGCTGCCATTGGCGAATGTCACCTGCACGGTGTTGTGTTTGAGCACGTTCTCCAGGTAGACCAGGCCATCCCAGCCCACCACGGCGCTCGCGCCGCTCTGCACATGGCGTGCCTGGCTGCCCACCGCCAAAGGCTTGCCCTGCGCATCGACCAGCGCAAGGCTGGCGGCGGCCAGCCGTTTCAGCGGGAAGGTCATCAGGTAGCCGCTGCCCCGGCGTACTGCAACGCGCTGTTCAACCAACGGGACTTGCACCGTGGAAGGCAGGTTCAGCGGGTCAATTTCATATTTGCCCCAGTAATAACCACTTGCGCCAGTCACCAGCAGGTGGCCACTTTTGTCGGTCGTACCCATCAACTGGTTCTCATACCGCACCGCAACCTGCGCAAAACCCGGAGTGCTGACGACCACAAATGCATCGTTGACCCGGTTGGCCGCAAACACATGATTGTCCATCCACACCAGCGAGCCGCTGGCATCAGCCCACCGTGCTTGTTGAGCATTGCTGCCATAGACGCCAGCCTGTAGTTGCACCGACTGCAGGCGCCAGGTCAGATCGGCCTGGCGATACGCCGGGCCATTGCCCTGGCTGTAACCCAAGTTGTACCCCACCCCGCCACCGCTGGGTACCGAGTGACTGAACCTGACCTGTTGACGGTATTCGCCAGTCTTACTGCGTTCACTGCCAACCCCCACGGAGCCCAGTTCAAACGGCATGACCACTTGCGCCTGGGTGACCCACTGCCCCGTCGACAGCTCGCGGTTGGCCGACAGGTAAACACTGCTGGCCCACAGCGAGGCACTCCAGGTCAGGTTCAACAACCGCGTGCGTGAGTCGTCGCCAGCCCTGATATCGAAATAACCCGCCCCCAGGCTGCCATAAGTGCCCATGTTAAGGCTCAAAATCATTTGCTCACTGCGCGTGCTGAGCCGCGTATAGGCACGGTCAATCACCGTGACGTCAGCGTAATGATCACGGCGCTCAATGCGCTGATACGCCAGGCTCCAGCGCTGCGTGTTGTATTGATAGCCAAGGCTCAGTTGCTGGCCCGACTGGCCATTGAAACGGCTCTGGCTGACCGCGCTGTTGAGCACCCCGTAATGACCCAACTTGAGGTTGCCGCCCACGCCTGCCAGCGCAAGATTCTCAGAGGCTTCGACATGGCTTTCGAGGGTCAGCGAATGGTTCAGGCCATAGCGTCCATTGGCCACCGTCACACCGGGGCCATAGGCAAAATCCCGCAGCCCGTAATCCCGCCGCAAGGTGCCAGCGGAAACCGAAAAGTCACTCAGCCCCGGCCTCAACAGGCGGCTGGTGACGTAGAACGGAACCTGGGTGGACACCTGCCGCCCCAGCGCATCGGTCGTCACAATCACCGCTTCACCCGCGCCGTTAATAAACGGCACATTGGTTAGCGTATAGGGGCCGGGGCGCAGGTCCGCGCTGGCAGACTTGAAACCGTTGATAAACACATCGACCGAGGACGGCACCGCTGCTTCCCCTGAAAACTGAGGCAACGGGTACATCACCAGATCGGGACGAACCCCAAAGTCCCTCGACAGTTGGACGCCGCCCAATCGCACGGAGCTGGACCATGGCAACGCACCGGTAATGACATCGCCGGCCTCGTAAGTCAGCAACTGCACATCATCCGAGTACCGCCACAGGGTGTCATAACGGCGATAGCCGTTATTGAAATCACTGCCTCGCGGCCCCCCCACCGTGCGCCGATACTGCCCGGTGTTCGAGAGCGTGCCCCAACGGTCAAACACCCGGACTTCGTTCCAGGCAGCCAGGTAGGTGTCACTGTCATCTGAGTCGTTGAGGTACAGGTCATAATTAAGCAGGCCGCCGAAGCTGCTGAGCGCGGGCGGTTGCTCAGTCGACGGCCGGCCGGCTTGCTGCTCGGGCAGCCAGCCGGGCGGCACATCCAACCATAAACGCTGGCCGGGCTGATCGTAGTTCACACGCAGGCCCGGTACGCTATCAGCTGTGACTTCAGTGGCTTGGCCGGCAGGCAATGTCACCTGGGCGGCCTTCAGGTCGGCCACCGGAATGTACAGCTTGCCGGCCTGCTGTCGAACCTCGATCACTTTGCCGGTCGACACTTGATTGACCAGCAATTCCAAAAACAGGGGCTCATTGCTGGTCATCTGCCACCCTGCAGGGGGTGGAGGCAGCCCCCCCGCCATAAGTGGCAGTGCACAGGCCCAACCGCTGACACCGACAATGACGCGCTGCCAGAGGCCTGTGACACAGCGCATCGTGACGGCGCTGCAGACGGGGCTCACGGCGCAGACGCTACAGGCTGAGCCGCGGGCTCATTGTTAACGCGCGCCAGCAATTGACCGGCAGTCGACGTTCCGGGCGGCAAAGGCCAGCGCATGATTGCCCCCGGTAAAACATAACCCAGCAAACCGGGAGCGACTGGCCAACGCTTACCACCCTGAGCCATCGACACTTGCGTCAACCTGGCGTGCACCTGGCCAAGGTTTTGCACCTGTAACCAGGGCGTACCTTGCACCGTGACCTTGCGCCAGCTCAAGTCCGGCGCACCCGCGCTTGCGGCATCGCGCTGGCGCTTGGTCACGGGTTTGCCCCGCAGCCCCTCGCCATACACAAAGAGCGGCACGGTGTAACGCATCTGAAGATTGACGCCAGCCGCCATCACCTCGTGGCTGCCATCCTTGGGAGCCACCACGGGAATATCATCGATAATGATCCGGTAGGCACGCTCTACCCCTACCGGGACAGTCTCGGTACGGGTCAGGCGGATCAGTTGTTTCTGTCCCGGTTCAATCCGGGCCAGAGGAGGACTACCGATCACCTCACGCTGAGTCTGATAGTGATTGTCAAATTCACGCTGCTCCCACCCCACCACCCTTATCTGCATATAAGCCGTTTCACGGCCTTTGTTTTCCAACCACAGGGCGACGGCTTTTTGATCCGCTTCAATCACCGGGTCAAGGGGCCAGATTAATACTGAACTGGCCGCTTCAACGTGATTTAGTCCTGACGCCATTGATATCACGCAGGCCAGTGCTCGCCACTTACACAGCAGTGGACGCATGAATCGACTCCTTTTATTCAGGACAACAAAGTACTTACCAGGAAAGTTCAACCTGCACTACATCGCGATACCGGCCAGCGGGCACATCCCCTGAAACCCTTACTTGCCCGTAAATAGGCACTTCTGCAATACCGTCATCAACAGTGCCCACCGCAACACGTTGGCCCACCCCCAGTGCCTGAGTTAATCCCACATCATTAAATAACTCATAAGCGACACGCACACTTGAACCTTCCAGCTGTAAATGCCGTCCATTGTCAGGGTGCTGACCACCGTCCACCGTCATGCTCAAGGCCACTCCGGGCGTGCACTGCAACTGCACCGCATTGGTAGACCGCGCAGAAATTTTTTGACTTGCTACGGCGGGAACACTGCCGAATTCCAGCGTGCCGAATTGCGTACTGCCGCCGACAATCAGACACCCGGCTTCTATAGACGCACTGACCTGCATAACCGCCGTGGTAGCGGCCAGTGCTAGCCCGGGCAACCCCAGGGCAGCCCATAGAATGACGGCCTTCACGCAAGGGCCCGCCACCGCCTAAAAATCCAGACGGGTGCCTACTCTATCCGTGTAGATACCTCCCGGCAGCCCGGCAGGCACATCGGCCCGACCGTACAGAAGAATCGATTGGGCCGTGCCGTCGCTGGGTTCCAGTGGGTAGACACCCGTCTCCGGCAGAGGGGTGGTGCGCCCTGAATCCGTGAACAGACCATAAGGAATGTAATGACCAGCATCATCCTTCATGGCCTCCCCAAGGGTGCCGCCTTCGGCCCCGTTACTGCCCCCCAAGATGGTGAGTGTAGGCTCAAGGCCAGCAGAACATTGGATGGTTATATTCAGACCATCAGGTGAGAGCACCATGGCATTTTTTGTCGTCAGGAAGGTATCACTGGTACCAAAATCGAGGTTACCAATATGGTTATCTACAGTGCCATTGATCAAGCAACTGTTCTCCAGGGTCATGGAAACTTCTATATACCCCACTCGCGACTCTGCGGGTGCACCAAGTGATAACGCCATGCACACTAAACCTATACATGACACATATGCCTTCATTATAAGACCTCCACCCGAACACCCAGAGAAACACAGAATTGTGCTTAAAAAAGACTAGCAGTGCGCTCAATAAAAATCCAACACTGCACATGTACCAACCACACGACAATATATTCAAAAACATTAGATAGCCGACAAAATTCTACTCCCACTACCAAAACAACTCATTAACGAATCAAATAACAAGAACCCCTCAGATACTCATACTTCAAATGAATACTCATTAACTTAAAAAAATCAAGCCAAGCCCGATTAAAACACCATCTCTGAGCATAAACGTCTCAATCCCTGAGCAGAAATCGCTATCATGAGCGCCATTGCCCATTCACCCTGACGAGTCCTCTACCACTGCTTATGGATACCCTCGCTAAACTGCGTACTGGCCAATTGGCAGGCCTGAAACGTCTGGACCTGTCCTGCGGGCTGACCGAATTTCCTCAGGAAATTTTCCAGCTGGCTGACACGCTGGAAATTCTCAATCTGAGTGGCAATGCCTTAAGCAGCCTGCCGCACGACCTGCACCGCCTCACCCGGTTGCGCATTTTGTTTTGCTCGGACAATCAATTCACCGAGTTGCCGGCCTGCCTGGGGCAATGTCCGCAGTTGAGCATGATCGGCTTCAAGGCCAATCGGATCGAACAGGTGTCAGGTGCGGCGCTCCCGCCACAGTTGCGCTGGTTGATCCTCACGGACAACCGCATCAGGCACCTGCCCGATGAACTGGGCCAGCGGCCGTTGTTGCAAAAACTGATGCTGGCCGGCAACCGGCTGCAACGCTTACCGGCGAGCCTGATCAACTGCAAACGCCTGGAACTGATTCGGCTCGCGGCCAATCGCTTCACCGAGGTGCCCGAGGTTGTATTGGCGCTGCCGTCTTTAAGTTGGCTGGCTTACGCTGGTAACCCGCTGCACGACGATGCCAGCACCGCGCTCGAACACGATCACACGCCAAGCATTGACTGGGCGCACCTGACACTCGAACAAAAACTGGGGGAAGGTGCCTCTGGCGTGATTTACCAGGCGCAATGGCACGCCCCCGGCCAGCCCCGCCAATCGGTGGCCGTCAAACTGTACAAAGGCGAGATCACCAGTGACGGGTCACCGCTCAATGAAATGAACGCCTGTATGGTCGCGGGCCAGCACCCCAACCTGATCAAGGTGCTGGGGCGCGTGGTGGGCCACCCGGTCCAGCAGGCCGCACTGGTGATGGCGCTGATCCCGCCCACGTTCACCAACCTCGCGGCGTTGCCCAGCTTTGACACGTGCAGCCGCGACGTTTACGCCGACACCACCCGCTTCACCACCGACAGTGCCTTGCGCATTGCACGGGGTGCTGCCTCGGCCGCCCGCCATTTGCACGCACAGGGCATCTGCCATGGCGACCTGTACGCGCACAACATTTTGTTCAATCGCCAAGGGGATTGCCTGCTGGGGGATTTTGGTGCCGCCTGCTTCCACGCCACCGACGACAGCCCGCAAACCCGCGCCTTGCAACGGATTGAAGTGCGCGCGTTCGGTATTTTGCTGGGCGAACTGCTGGAGCGCATCGACTCAGAGCCAAGCGACCAACCACGCGCACGGCTGGAGGCGTTACAGCAGCGCTGTATTCAGCCTGAGGTGTTGAAGCGACCGAGTTTTACCGAGGTCATGGCAGCGTTGTAACAACACGCAAGCGAGATAGCATGTTGCTATCTCGCTTGCGTGTACACCGGGCCGCGCGGGTTTAGGCCAGCGCCACAAACATATCCTGCACGTCGTCCTGTTCTTCCAGCTTGGCCAGGAACTCTTGCACCTCGGCCATCTGTTCGTCGGTCAAACCGCTCACCGGGTTTTTGGGCTGGTAACCCAACTTGGCCGACAGCACCGTGAAGCCGTGTGCGGGCAGCGCCTTTTGAACGGCATCGAGGTCCGTCGTTTCGGTGATAAACAGCGTGGTGCCGTCTTCGTCGCCGTCTTCAAAGTCCTGGGCACCGGCTTCAATCGCCGCTTCTTCAGGGTCGGCCTGCGGTGATTCCGGCTTGGCTTCGATCATGCCGACGTGGTTAAAGTCCCACGCCACCGAGCCCGATGCACCCAACTGCCCCTTGCGGAACGCCACACGAATTTCAGCCACGGTGCGGTTGATATTGTCGGTCAGGCATTCAATGATCAGCGGCACCTGATGCGGGGCAAACCCTTCGTAGGTCACGCGGTGGTATTGAACGGCTTCAGTGCCGATACCGGCACCCTTGTTGATGGCACGCTTGATGGTGTCGGCGGGCATGGACGCTTTTTTGGCTTGCTCATACACCAGGCGCAAATGCGAGTTCATGTCCGGGTCTGCGCCGTTACGTGCAGCTACGGTCAGCTCCTTGGCCAACTTGCCGAAAATTTTGCCGCGGCTATTGGCGGCGTCCGCTTTGTGTTTAACCTTCCACTGTGCGCCCATTTCTTACTCTCTCAATCGGTGTGTCGCGGCGGGTAGGCCGGCGAATGGGCGCAAGTTTATACGGCAAAAAGTCGTCAATCGACCAAAAAATCCAATCTTGCCTCCCAAACCCCTCTGCACGTCAGCCCTGCGGCAGGGCCAACGCCATAAAGGCCTTGATCAAGCGCAGTTCGGCGCGACGATCCATGCAGCCCAACAGGTGCTGATTGATCAACCCAAAACCGTTGATCGGCACCGCACGCACACGCGGGTCCGGGCTGATTTCGACCGACGACACAATGCCTACCCCCAGATGCGCCGCGACCGCCTCGGTGACGGCCTCACGGCTATCCAGCTCAAGTAACACACGCGGGCTGACCTGCGCCCGCTCACAGGCTTTATCAAACGTATGCCGAGTAATAGATGACGGCTCGCGCAACACCATGATCACCTGATGCAGACGCTCGATATCAACTCCCTCCGCCAGCCCCGCCCACGGGTGGTTGACCGGTACCAAAGCACAGATCCGCGATTCATCAAGGGCGCGTAACGTAAGCCCCTTGCGCGGTTCCACCTCGGTTAGAACCGCCACATCGGCGTGCTCCGAAAGCAGCGCCGCCAGGGTTTCCTGTGCATTGCCCAAGCGCAGGTTGACGGTAATGCCGGGGTAGCGCGCCCGCAATTTCGCCAGCATGGGCATGACCAGGTGCGGGCCATCGGCTGCCACCTCAAGCCGCCCGGTCAACAACTGTCGATTGGCCTCCAGCAACACCTGCGCCTCATCCACCAGGCCAAACATGGCGCGGGTAATCGCAGCCAGCCTGGTGCCCTCCTCGGTCAACTCAACGCGCCGGGCCGTGCGCCGCAACAAGGTGATTTGGTAATGCTCCTCAAGAGCTTTGATATGCCCGGTGACGGCGGGCTGGCTAATAAACAGCCGGGCAGCCGCCCGGGTAAAACTGCCTTCACGCGCCACCGCATCAAACGCACGGAGCTGGAACAGGTTCATCTCTATAAGCCTCACTGATGGCTGGCATAACAACAAACAATTTGATTGATGCAGACGCAAACTGCAACGTAGGCCGTGTATTCAGTAGCCATCACCCGCCTGAAAGGACCCCCGAATGAGTTCTGCCACACCGATCCTGCTGACCCCCGGCCCACTGACCACGTCGGCCCGTACCCGCCAGGCGATGATGATCGACTGGGGCTCGTGGGATGAGCGTTTCAATCAACTGACCGCCCACGTCTGCGAACAACTGACAGCGATCATCAACGGAGCCGACAGCCATCACTGCGTGCCATTACAGGGCAGTGGTACGTTCGCCGTCGAAGCCGCTATCGGCACACTGGTGCCGCGAGAAGGCAACGTATTGGTCTTGGTCAACGGGGCGTATGGCAAGCGTCTGGCGAAAATCTGTGAAGTGTTGGGCCGCCGCTACAGTACCTTTGAAACGGCTGAAGATCAGCCGACCACCGCGAGCGACGTTGATCGCCTGCTGCAGGCAGACCCGAGCATTACCCACGTGGCCGTGATTCACTGCGAAACCAGCACTGGCATCTTGAACCCCTTGGCAGACATTGCTGCCGTTGTTGCCCAACACAACAAGCGCCTGATCATCGACGCCATGAGTTCTTTCGGTGCCCTACCCGTTGACGCTCAAACACTACCGTTTGATGCGCTGATCGCGGCATCGGGCAAGTGCCTGGAAGGCGTGCCCGGCATGGGCTTTGTGTTTGCCCGTAAAGCCTCACTGGCGCAGGCGGCAGGCAACGCTCATTCGCTGGCACTGGACCTGTACGACCAGCACGCGTACATGGCCAAAACCGGACAATGGCGCTTCACGCCCCCGACCCACGTCGTTGCCGCGTTGCACGAAGCGTTGCAGCAGTACAACGAAGAAGGTGGCTTGCCAGCGCGCCACCAGCGCTATGCCCATAACTGCCAGGCATTGCTCGACGGCATGGCCCAGCTGGGGCTCCAGCCCTTCCTGCCAACCGCCATTCAAGCGCCGATCATCGTGACATTCCACGCCCCAAAAGATCCGAATTACCAGTTCAACGCCTTCTACGAGCGCGTCAAAGCCAAGGGTTTCATTCTGTACCCGGGCAAATTGACCCACGTTGAAACCTTCCGCGTGGGTTGCATTGGCCATGTCAACACCGCCGCCATGCAGGCCGCCGTCAATGCCATGGGCGAAGTGCTGCGCGAGATGAATGTGCAACGTGCATAGAGGCTGTTATTGCGGCCTCAAGAACACCGAATACCTTCCCTATATTTTCGTGCGACACGGTTCGCTCACACAGGATTTACCAACATGAACTACGTAAACCCCAGCAAACTTCAGGCAGCCATTCTCGATTGGGCTGGCACCGTAGTCGATTTTGGCTCGTTCGCGCCGACACAAATTTTTGTCGAGGCCTTTGCCGAGTTCGACGTACAGGTTTCAATCGAAGAGGCTCGCGGGCCGATGGGCATGGGCAAGTGGGACCACATCCGCACCCTGTGCAATCAGCCACAGATAGCTGAACGCTACCGTCAGGTGTTTGGCCGCACACCGACAGACGACGACGTAACGGCCCTCTACGAGCGCTTTATGCCGTTGCAAATCGAGAAAATCGCAAAGCATTCGGCGCTGATTCCGGGCGCACTGGAGACCATTGCTGCGCTGCGTGCGCAAGGCATCAAGATAGGCTCCTGCTCGGGCTACCCGGCCCAGGTCATGGCCAAAGTGGTCGAGCTGGCAGCCCATAACGGTTACACCGCCGACCATGTCGTGGCCACCGACGACGTCCCCAATGGTCGCCCATGGCCCGCTCAAGCGCTGGCCAACGTGATCGCGCTGGGCGTTGACGATGTGGCCGCCTGCGTCAAGGTCGATGACACCGTGCCGGGCATCCTGGAAGGCCGCCGTGCCGGCATGTGGACGGTGGCGCTGGTGTGTTCCGGCAACGCACTGGGCCTGACCTGGGAACAGTTCCAGGCCATGCCCCCGCAGGCACTGGCCTCAAAGCGCCAGCACATCCACACCCTATTCGAAGGTTCGCGCCCGCACTACCTCATCGATACCCTGCGCGATTTACCCGAGGTGATTGTCGACATCAACAAACGATTGGCCAAAGGCGAAATGCCGCAAAGCAGTTGAACCAAAAACGCGGCAGCCCCTGCTTGGATCTGCCGCGTTTGTCAGGATACGGTTTCAGGCCCCGGCCTCAAGCCTTGTGGTGCTGCTCCACCCACTTGGCAAATTCGTCGATAAATTTCTGCAAGAACGGCCGTGTCTTTTCAGACAACTTGCCCGATGCATCAAACGCATCCCCCGCGCCCCCCAGATACGCCTCGGGCTGCTGCAGGCAAGGTACATTCAGGAAGACCAGCGACTGGCGCAAGTGGTGGTTGGCCCCAAACCCGCCAATGGCACCCGGCGACACACTGATCACCGCGCCCGGCTTGGCATTGAACGCACTCTGGCCGTAAGGCCGCGACCCCACATCAATGGCGTTTTTCAGCGCAGCCGGCACTGAACGGTTGTATTCAGGGGTGACGAACAACACCGCATCGGCGGCGCGCACCTGATCGCGAAACGCCGTGTAGGGCGCTGGCGGCGGTGTCACATCGATGTCTTCGTTGTACAACGCCAGATCACCGATCTCAACGATGTTCAGTTTCAGATTCGCTGGAGCGAGTTCAGCCAGCGCCTGGGCCACTTTGCGGTTCAGTGAATCCTTTCTTAAGCTGCCCACCAGCACTGCTACGTTAAAGACCTTGCTCATGAAATACCCCGAATCGGTGGCTGTAGGAAGAATAGTTATAGATGATCGGAAGCCTTTCTTACACCCTGGCTCACCCTATCGGCCTACAAGCCTGTAAAGTAGCCCTACTATTTTTCCCACATCGCTAAACTTCCCCTAATGAACAACGGTCTACAGAGCCGAAAATGGGTGTTTATCTCCAGAGGTTCTCTATAAATGGCTGCAGTTCTCGTTGGTCAATTTCATGCAAGAGATGCGGAAGGCCGCGTTTATTCTGTGCATGAGTTTCAGAATTCCACTGCCGACACAGGTGATCAGCCACTGTTCACGTATAAGTTGGCTATTGGTGATCGCGTGACAAAAATCAGTGATTCGGAGTTTGAGCTGACCCAGTCGGGCACCAAGCTGGTTCGCGACCCTGCTACCGCGACGCCGACACCAGCCTAACCCGCGCCTCTCTGCTTACGCTAACAGGCACAGCACCAGGCGAGATCAGGCTTCACGTCACTGAACGCTTATCCGCTGGACATGGATGTCATGCATGCGCTTACGTCATATCGAACTGATTCAGGCCATTTTGCAAACAGGTAACCTCAAGCAGGCGGCCGAGCGACTGAAATTGCCGGAAGATACGTTGGGGCCCATGCTGCATGAAGCCGAGCAAGCGCTGGGTTTCATGTTGTTTTTCACGGTTCGCGGGCAACTGCAACCCGCTCGCGAAACGCTGCTGTTACAGCCACTCATCAATCAGCTTTACCTTGACCTTGACCCCCTGCACCGGCTAAGCAATGACTTGCGCCAGCACCAAAAACCCGCCTTGCGCGTGGCCTGTAGCGAGACGCTGGCTCAGCCGTTGCTGCCACCTTGCATGGCTGCCCTTAGACGGCGCTTCTCCGACACCCCCACCACACTGACTACCCAGCCGTGCGCTGAAATTGAGCGCCGTGTATTAATGGGCGAATGTGATGTGGGCTTCACCCTGCAGCCTTCGGGGCAAGCCGGCATCGACTGCATAACGCTGGTTCAAGGCAAAGTGCAATTGCTGGCACCCCACGGCTGGCTATCGGCCAAACAAAAGTACATTGCGGCACCTGACCTGGCGGGCCAGCCCATGATTGGCTTGCAGCAGCACGACACTTTAAGCCGTCACCTGCACAGCGTACTGCATGCCTTGCAGCCAGAGCCGGTGGTGCACATCCAGGTTCAGAATTATCAGATGATGCGCAGCCTGGTAGAAGCAGGCGAAGGCCTGGCGCTGGTCGATCCATTCACGGCGGTGGGAGCCAAAGCCAGCGGGCTCGATTCCTGCCCGCTCTCCCCCGCCATTACCGTCACGCTGTATGCGTGGCTGCCAAAAGGCGCAGAACCTGAACCGGCGCTTGAGTCACTGCTCGAACTCGTGCGCCAAAAGGCGCAAACCTTGTTGGCCGATCAAGGTGTGGTGACGCTGTAGCCACTCACTGGCAGCGTTTCTCGAATAACAGATACCAGAATATCGCCACCTCATTGGTTTGCGGATCAATACCGCGATAGCGCAAATGATCGATGCCACCCACTTGGTACCCGCAGGACTCATACAAACGGCATGCGCCGAGGTTATTGTTTTGAGTCTCGAGCATGACACCCGGCAAGTTTTTCTTGTGGCTCCAGAACTTGACCACATCGAGCAACGCCTTGGCCACGCCATGGCGACGCGCAGCGGCCACGACGGCCAGCTCATCGACATGGGCATATCCATTCCAGTGAACACTGACCACCACGTGACCGACCGGCTGATGATCCAGGTACGCCATAAAAATCGCGCTATCGGCTGCACCGCGATAATTGGCAAATTCATCCGGGTCAATGCCGTAACACTTGCGATAAGGCGTGATCAAATCCAACGGCCAATGCTCGACCTTTTTGTGCCGGTCAGCACGGGCATAGGCGGTCACTTCAAAGCTGAAGTCGTTACCCCACACATAAGGGGGGAAGCCTTCGTCGGCCAAACGAACCGAGACAGTCGGATCATTGGGGGTCATGACTAAACGCATGAAAAGTCCTTTTTTCTTGTTTTGGACAGACAACCAGCGCCTCACTCGAAGCCTGCGGCAATGCTTACCCTTTGGCGTCGAAAAGTTGCGTCCAAAGCGCCGGAGCACCTGCCGATTTGGCAATGGCCTCAAGGCGCGCAGCATGCGCGGCCAGGTCGCTGTCACTTGCACGAATAACCCGACCCAATGGACGATCAGCTGGCAAACGGCGAATTTCAGTGGCCTGGTTACCCGACCCCTCCCCCGAACCATTGCCATCGGAAGCATTGCCGGCCAGTGACAGGCTGGTCTGGCCGCCGGTCATGGTCAGGTACACATCGGCCAGAATCTCGGAGTCGAGCAAGGCACCGTGCAGTTCACGGCCCGAGTTGTCGACACCATAGCGTTTGCACAGGGCATCCAGGCTGTTGCGCTGGCCGGGGTGGCGGGCCCGCGCCATCAGCAAGGTGTCGAGGATCGTGCAGTGCTGAGTGAGATCCGCTCGATCCGTCTGGCCGATCAAGGCAAATTCGTTATTCAGAAAGCCGACGTCAAACGCCGCGTTGTGAATAATGAGCTGGGCACCCTTGATGAACTCGAAAAACTCGTCGGCCACCTCACCAAAGCGCGGCTTGCCCACCAGGAATTCATTGGTAATACCGTGAACACCAATGGCACCCTCATCACTTTCGCGGTCAGGTTGCAGGTACACGTGAAAATGCCGGCCCGTCAGACGGCGGCCCATCAACTCGACGCAACCGATCTCGATAACCCGGTGGCCATCGGTGACCGGCATACCGGTGGTTTCAGTATCCAGTACAACACTACGCATGCTTGATGCCCCGCATCTCGTCCACCCCGCGATTGGCTAGCTGATCGGCGCGCTCGTTGCCATAGTGGCCAACATGCCCACGTACCCATTGCCACTTGACGGTGTGCCGGTTGACCTGTTCATCCAGGAGCATCCAAAGGTCGGCGTTTTTTACAGGCTCTTTGGCAGCCGTTTTCCAGCCACGCTTCTTCCAGTTGACCATCCACTCGGTGATGCCTTTCATCACGTACTGTGAGTCCGTCACCAACAGGACTTCGCATGGGCGCTTGAGCTCTTCAAGGCCGCGGATGGCCGCCATCAACTCCATGCGGTTATTGGTGGTATCGGGTTCGCCGCCCCAGAGCTCTTTTTCGACGCCCTTGCAGACCAGCAAAGCTCCCCAGCCACCCGGGCCAGGGTTACCCTTGCAGGCACCATCGGTGAACATTTCAACGCTATCGCTCATTACAAACTATCCAGAAAAGACTGCTGTGGCCCGTCAATCAAGGATCGACAGCACCCAAGGCCGGGCAGGCCCGGCCCGCTAAAAAATCAAGGCTCTGTGTGACGGCGGTTGACCTTGGCCATCTGCAAGGGAATCAGCTTACCCATCGGCTCGCGCCGTAATGGCTTGACAGGACGCAAGCCCACCACCATTTTTCGCGCGACCAGCACATAGAAGCCACCACCGGCCAATTGCCAATTGCTGGCTTTGCGCTCCAAGCCGGACAACCGATGCTGCCAGGCCTTGGAAGCCAGCGGCGGACGATAGCACCCGAAGCGGCGTTTCTCCAGCGCAAAGCCCAGCAGGCTCAGCCAATCCGCGACGCGCGAAGGTGAGATGCAGCGCGCTTTTTTCAACGCGTCCTTGGCAAAAACATGCCGCAATCCCCAACTGCTCCACGGGTTGATGCCTACAATCAACAAATGCCCGCCAGGGCGCACGCTGCTGGCTGCTTCGCGCAACAAGCCATGGGGCGAGAGGCAAAAATCCAGGCCATGCTGTAACACCACCACATCGGCAGCATGCTCACACAGCGGCCAGGCCTGCTCTTCGCAAATGATTTCAACCCCTGGCAGAGGCGCGCCAAGGCGTACGTTACGCTGCACCTGCGCAGCCTTGGGCGGTGAATCGGCAGCGGGCCCATAATGCACCAGATAGCCGCCGAAATAACGACCCAGTTCGTCCTCCAATACTCGCTGCTCTTCTTCCAGCAGCAACTGCCCCAGAGGGCCGGACAACCATTCGCGTGCCGAACGGATCAGTGCCACCCACTCAGGATCCGCCTGACCCAATGCTTTATCGGTCATTGTTCCTCCAACTCGCCATCTACCCATCACACCGCCTAAGATGCGCCATTGTTTCGCACTTGGGAATTGCACAATGCTACAGATCGAAGCCTTGCCTGCTTTCAATGACAACTACATCTGGCTATTACAAGACCCGGCCCAAAAACGTTGCGCCGTCGTCGACCCAGGTGACGCCCAGCCTGTCTTGAACTGGCTGGCCCAACACCCGGGCTGGGTACTGAGCGATATTCTGATTACCCACCACCACGCTGATCACGTGGGAGGCGTTCAACAGCTTCACGCACACACTAACGCGAAAGTCTGGGGTCCGGCGCTGGAGAGCATCCCGGCACGACAAGTGGCACTGAATGACAATGACCGTATCCAGGTACTGGGCTTGACCTTCGAGGTACTGCTCGTTCCAGGCCACACCCTGGGGCACATCGCCTACTTTCACCCTAACGCGACAACCCCGCTGCTGTTTTGCGGCGACACCCTGTTTGCTGCCGGCTGTGGCCGACTGTTCGAGGGCACCCCCGAGCAAATGCATCAGTCGTTAAGCCGACTGGCGGCGTTACCTGCCTCAACGCTGGTTTACTGCACTCACGAATACACCTTGAGCAACTTGCGTTTTGCCTGCGCGGTTGAGCCCGGCAACGCCGAGGTGGCTGAGCGCCAGAAACAGGTCACGCAATGGCGCGCCGCTGGGCAGATCAGCCTGCCGTCAACCATCGGCCTGGAATTGCGCACAAACCCTTTCCTGCGGGTCAATGAAACATCCGTTAAAGAAAAAGCGGACGAGTGGAGCAAGTGCACTCATGACTCGCCCAGCGCGGTCTTTGCCAGTCTGCGCCGATGGAAAGATGCGTTCTAAACACAAATGCGGTCAGCACAAAACGGCGCAACAGTTGACCGCATCTAACCTGCTTTCTAGAATCCCCCGACATTTTTGCCCGGAACGCTCTTCCAGCCAATGTCGTCATCCATACGTAACGCCATTCATTCAGACGCATTGACGCGTATGGCCAAAGCCATCGCGCTGGCGTTGTCCGCCGTTCTGGCGGGCTGCCAGAGCATCGATCATTCAGCGCAAACCACCGAAAGACCCACCCTGAAGGTGGCCAAACGGATCCCGCAACAGCCGATCTGGCTCAGTGAAAAAACCGACCCCCTACCGCCACAGGACGTATGGGAACGGATGCGCCAAGGCTTTCAGCTACAGGATGGGCAAAACGTAAACCCGCGCATTGAACAGCAGCGCCTGTGGTTTGCCAGCAACCCGTCATTTCTCGAGAATGCCGGCGAGCGCGGAAGCCTGTATATCCACTACATCGTCGAGCGCCTTGAAGAACGCAACATGCCACTGGAACTGGCACTCTTGCCAGCCATTGAAAGCGCTTACAACCCGATGGCGTATTCCCACGCCAATGCAGTCGGGCTCTGGCAGTTTATTCCGTCAACAGGCCGCTATTTCAACCTGCGCCAAACCCGGGCTTATGACGGGCGCCGTGACATTACGGCTTCAACCCTCGCCGCCTTGAACTACCTGAACCGCCTGCACGACATGTTCAACGGCGACTGGCTGCTGGCCTTGGCCGCTTATAACGCTGGGGAAGGCACCGTCAGCCGGGCAATCGAACGCAATGAAAAACTCGGGCTGCCAACCGACTACTGGAACCTGCCTTTGCCGCAGGAAACCAAAGACTATGTGCCAAAATTGCTGGCCCTGTCGCAGGTCGTATTGGCACCTGAAGCCTACGGGATCAACCTGAACCCGATTGCCAACGAACCCTACTTCGAAATGGTCGAAATCAAACAGTCCATGGACCTGTCACGCGTGGCGGCCCTGGTTGAAATCGACGAAGACGAAATGTTTCAGTTGAATCCGGCCTATAAACAACGCGCGACCATGGACGGGCCCCAACACCTGTTGGTTCCAACAGCCAAGGCGCAGTTACTGACCGCCAGCTTGTCGAACCTCAGGCCCGAACAACTGGTGAGCTTGCGTCCTAAAAAAGCCGTGTTCGACAATGTCGCGAGCGCAGCGCCTCAGCGGCTAAACCGCCAGTACCGTGTAAAGAAAGGTGACAACCTGACGCTGATCGCCAAAGCCAATAAGGTCAATGTCCAAGACCTGCAGCGTTGGAACAAGCTCAGCGGCAATAACCTGAAGGCCGGGCAGACACTGGTCATGCAGGACACGCGTAAACCTGTCACCAAAAAAACCACTACCTACACAGTAAAAAAAGGTGACTCGCTGTACATTGTTGCCAAGCGCTTCAATGTTGAGATGCAACACCTTAAACGCTGGAACCCAAACAGCGCCCGCGCCCTGAAACCTGGGCAGGTACTCACGGTTTACAAACCCCACTAAGCATTCAGCTCGGGCCGCCAACCTCCTACAAATCCTTAGGACGCAGCTTGCTAGAGGCGCTTTCAGACGTGGCCTTTTTCCTACAGATACAAGCTGTTACTGTACGGAAACCTTAAGCCCAATGCCTGGATCGGATCTCTGACTTGATGCGTCCCCTCCTCCCGTTTTTCATCAGCCTGGCCTTGAGCTTCCCCGCGAGCGCGACCCTCAGCGAAAGCCACGGTTATGCACAGTTCGGGACGCTTAAATACCCAGCCAGTTTTACTCATTTTGATTGGGTAAACCCCGACGCGCCGAAAGGCGGCACCCTGCGCGTCATGGCATTCGGCACCTTCGACACGCTCAATCCTTACACCTTCAAGGGTACAAGCCCCGTTTCAACGGCCAACTTTCTGCAGTACGGGGTCAACGAACTCAACGAAACCCTGATGGCCGGCACCGGCCAATACGCGCCTTCCGGTGATGAGCCCACGTCCAGTTATGGCTTGATTGCGCAGTCTGTGGAGTACAACGAAGACCGTAGTTGGGTTGTGTTTAACCTACGACCCGAAGCGCGTTTTCACGACGGCGTATCGATAACCGCCTACGACGTTGCCTTTTCCTACAACCTGTTGCTCAAGGAAGGGCATCCGCAATACCGGACCCATCTGCAAGAAATTCAACGCGTGGATATTCTGGGGCCCAAGCGTATACGTTTTGTTTTCAAGCGAGCGGGCAACCCGCTGCTGATTTTGCGGCTCGGCGAGCTGCCTGTTCTGCCACAACACTACTGGGCAACCCGCGATTTTAAAGCCACCACGTTTGAACCGCCCTTGGGCAGCGGCCCTTATCGCATCACACACGTCACCCCCGGCAGGCAATTGGTCTTCGAACACGTGAAAGACTGGTGGGGAGCCCACCTGCCGGTCAATCGCGGGAAATACAATTTCGAGCGCGTGAATGTCGAGTTCTATCGCGACAGCGATGTTGCATTCGAAGCCTTCAAGGCCGGTGAGTTCGACATCTATATCGAGCACCAGGCCAAGAACTGGGCCAATGGCTATAACTTCCCTGCGGTAAGGCGCGGGGATGTTATCAAAGCTGAAATCACCCACCACATTCCGACGCAAACCCAGGGCCTGTTCATGAACAGCCGCCGCAATACGTTCTCGCAGGCAAAGGTACGTGAGGCGATGGGGTACATGTTCAACTTCGAATGGGCCAACCGCACCCTGTTCAACGGTGCCTATAAACGGGCCACCAGTTACTACCCCAACAGCGAATTTTCGGCCAGCGCCATTGCGCAAGGGCACGAATGGTTGATGTTATCGCCTTGGCGCAGCCAATTACGGCCCGAGTTATTCAGTCAGGCCTTTAACCTGCCACAGACTGAAGGCCGCGATATTCCCCGCGAGACCCTGCGCCGGGCTCTGGCCTTATTGGCCGAAGCGGGATGGAAACTGTCGGGCCAGCGCCTGCTCAATCATGACGGTGAACCTTTACGTTTCGAGATCTTGCTGGTCAATCCCAACCTTGAACGAATTTTACAGCCCTACGTCGAAAACCTTAAAAGTATCGGAATCGACGCCCGCTTACGGACAGTGGACCGAGCGCAATACAAACAACGCCTGGATCAGTTCGATTTCGACATGATTCTTATGACACTCGACCAGACCCTGAGTCCCGGCCTTGAACAATGGCAGTACTTTCACTCCAGCCAGGCCAACGTCAAGGGCAGCAAAAACTATGCAGGCGTAGCGGACCCGGTGGTCGATTACCTGCTCGAGCGGTTGTTGGCCGCCCAAACCCGCGAAGAGCAATTGGCCGCGGGACGTGCTCTGGACAGGGTGCTGCTGTGGCAGTACTACACCATCCCTAACTGGTATCTGAATTATCACCGCTTGGCGTACCGCAACCGGTTCGCCTTTGTGACTACGCCTCCCTATACATTGGGCCTTAGTGCGTGGTGGCTTAAGCCTACGGAGAAAACCCAATGATGCCTTTGCATATGTGGCTGAAACCGCTGACGGGCCTATTGCTGGCCGGTCTGACCTGTGTGGCGCTGGCTGCACCGCAACATGCGCTGACACTCTACGATGAGCCTCCCAAGTACCCCGCCACCTTCAAACACGTGGACTATGTGAACCCTGACGCGCCAAAAGGCGGGACATTTCGCAAATCCTCGCTGGGCAGTTTTGACAGCCTCAACCCTTTTATCAACAAAGGCGTCCCGGCTGACGACATTGACCTGACTTATGACACCTTGACCCGCCAGACCCTGGATGAGCCCTTCACGGCGTATGGCCTGATTGCTGAAAAAATCGAGAAATCCCCCGACAACAGTTGGGTGCGTTTTTATCTGCGCCCCGAGGCCAAATTCAACGATGGCCACCCGATCCGCGCAGAAGACGTGGTGTTCAGCTTCGACACGTTAATGAATAGCGGCTCCCCTTTATTCAAGGGTTATTACAGTGATGTCGAGAAGGCTGTCGAAGAGAACCCGCTGCAAGTCAAATTCGTGTTCAAGCACAACAAGAATCGTGAACTACCGCTGATCCTGGGCCAGTTGCCGGTTTTGCCAAAGCATTGGTGGGAAACCCGGGAATTCGGTAAAGGCAATCTTGAAATACCTGTGGGAAGTGGCCCCTACACCATCACCGACATCAAGCCTGGGCGCTCGATTCGCTACGAGCGAAACAAGGACTACTGGGGCAAGGACTTGCCGATCAACAAGGGCCTGTTCAATTTCGACGCCATCACTGTTGATTACTTCCGCGACAACAGTGTGGCGTTTGAGGCCCTCAAAGCCGGACAGTTCGATTACTGGTTCGAGATCAGCGCCAAGAACTGGGCCGGGGCTTATAACGTGCCTGCGGTGACCCAGGGCCGTTTAAAGAAAGAAGAAATTCGCAATGGCAGCCCGACCGGCATGCAGGGGTTTGTCTTCAACTTGCGCAAACCCATGTTTCAGGATGTTCGCGTTCGTGAAGCCCTGAGCTTACTGTTCGACTTCGAATGGGCCAACAAGCAGCTCTTCAGCGGAGCCTATGCCCGCACCGGCAGTTACTTTGAAAACTCGGAGATGGCCGCCAAAGCCCCCCCGACTGAAGAGGAACTGGCGATCCTGGAACCTTTGCGTGGCCAAATCCCTGACAAAGTGTTCACTGACGTGTTCAAACCCAACGTCACCGATGCCAGCGGTATGATCCGCGACCAACTGCGTCGCGCCTATCAACTGCTGCAAGAAGCGGGCTGGCGCATCGTCGATGACAAAATGGTGGACGCTCAGGGCAAACCGGTGACCATCGAGTTCCTGTTGGCTCAAACAGAGTTCGAACGGATCCTGCTGCCCTTCAAGCGCAACCTCAACGATTTGGGCATCGAACTACAGATCCGTCGCGTCGATACCTCCCAATACCTGAATCGTCTGCGCTCAAGGGATTTCGACATGATTGTCGGCAGCTTCCCGCAATCCAGTTCACCGGGCAGTGAGCAGCGCGAATACTGGGAGTCGCAGAGCGCTGAAAAACCGGGCAGTCGCAACTTCATGGGCCTCAAAGACCCGGCCATCGACCAATTGACGGAAGGGCTTATCAACGCAGACTCCCGGCAAAGCCTGATCAACCACGCGCGCGCACTGGATCGTGTTCTGCAGTGGGGCTACTACGTCATACCCAACTGGCACATCAAAACCTGGCGCGTGGCGTACTGGGATCATATCGGTCATCCAAAAGTCACGCCGCTGTATGACATCGGAACCTCTACCTGGTGGATGAAGCCCGGTAGCAAACCAGCAACCAAGACCGAAACCACAAGCGAAAGCCTGGAGCCTTAAATGCTGGCGTACATATTCAGGCGACTGCTGCTGATTATTCCGACACTGTTCGGAATATTGCTGATCAACTTCATCATCATCCAGGCCGCTCCCGGTGGCCCGGTCGAACAGATGATTGCCAAACTGGAAGGCTTCGACGGTGCCACCAGCCGTATCGCAGGCGGAGGCTCTGAAGTGTCAGTGGCCGGGTCAAATTACCGCGGCGCGCAAGGCCTGGATCCGGCACTGATTCAGGAAATTGAAAAGATGTACGGTTTCGACAAGCCCGCGCCTGAACGCTTGTGGATCATGATCAAAAACTACGCCCACCTGGATTTTGGCGAAAGTTTCTTCCGCGATGCCAAGGTCATCGACTTGATCAAGGAAAAAATGCCCGTTTCAATCTCCCTCGGGTTGTGGAGTACGTTGATCATGTACCTGGTGTCGATCCCTTTAGGGATCGCCAAAGCCACCCGCCACGGCAGCCAGTTCGACGTCTGGACCAGCTCCGCAATCATCGTGGGGTATGCGATCCCGGCCTTCCTGTTTGCCATTCTGTTGATCGTGGTTTTTGCCGGTGGCAGTTACCTGGACTGGTTTCCGCTGCGTGGCCTGACCTCCAACAACTTCGATGAACTGAGCGTGGGCGGCAAAATCCTGGATTACTTCTGGCACTTGGCCTTACCCGTTACAGCCCTGGTGATCGGTAACTTTGCCACCATGACCCTGCTGACCAAAAACAGCTTTCTGGATGAAATCAACAAGCAGTATGTCGTCACTGCCAAGGCCAAGGGGCTGACCCAGCACCGGGTGCTTTACGGTCACGTTTTCCGCAATGCCATGCTGCTGGTCATCGCCGGTTTTCCGGCGGCATTCATCGGGATTTTCTTTACGGGGGCATTGCTGATCGAGGTCATTTTTTCGCTGGATGGGCTGGGGTTGATGAGCTTCGAAGCCGCAATCAACCGCGACTACCCCGTGGTATTCGGCACGCTGTTTATTTTCACGCTGGTCGGACTGCTCGTGAAGTTAATCGGTGATCTCTCATACACCCTGATCGATCCGCGCATCGACTTTGAAAGCAGGGAGCAGTGAGATGAAACTATCCCCTCTCAATCAGCGGCGCTTTCAGCGTTTCAAATCCAACAAACGGGGTTGGTGGTCGCTCTGGATTTTTCTGGTGCTGTTCGGGCTGAGCCTGGGCGCAGAGCTGATTGCCAACGACAAACCGTTGGTGATCAGTTACGACGGCGAACTCTACTTTCCGGCAGTCAAACGCTACCCAGAGACCGTCTTTGGCGGTGAATTCCCGCTGGAAGCCAACTACAAAAGCCCGTACATCCGTGAATTGCTGGCCAAAAAAGATGCGTGGGTGCTGTGGCCTCCGATCCCTTACAGCTACCAGAGCATTAACTACGACTTGAAGGTTCCCGCCCCGGCCCCCCCTTCCGCCGAGAACTGGCTGGGCACCGATGACCAAGGACGGGATGTGTTGGCGCGGGTTATCTACGGCTTTCGTATCTCTGTCTTGTTCGCGCTCACCTTGACCATTTTAAGCTCGGTGATTGGCGTTATTGCGGGTGCGCTTCAAGGGTTTTATGGTGGCTGGGTCGATCTGGCAGGTCAGCGTTTTCTCGAGATCTGGTCGGGTTTACCCGTGTTGTACCTGCTGATCATTCTCGCCAGCTTCGTGCAACCGAACTTTTGGTGGCTGCTGGGGATCATGTTGCTGTTCTCGTGGATGAGCCTGGTGGATGTCGTGCGGGCAGAGTTTCTGCGTGGGCGAAACCTTGAATATGTGCGGGCCGCGCGCGCACTGGGCATGCAGGACATGGCCATCATGTACCGCCACATCCTGCCCAACGCGATGGTCTCAACCATGACCTTCATGCCCTTTATCGTCACCGGCGCCATTGGCACCCTGACCGCACTGGATTTCCTGGGTTTCGGCTTACCTCCCGGGGCACCGTCCTTGGGCGAACTGGTGGCTCAAGGCAAATCCAACCTGCAAGCGCCCTGGCTGGGTATCAGTGCTTTTGCCGTGCTGGCCATCATGCTCAGCTTGCTGGTGTTTATCGGCGAGTCCGCGCGCGATGCCTTCGATCCGAGGAAATGAGATGACACAGGAAAATCTGATCGAAGTACGCGATCTCACTGTTGAGTTCGTGACGGGCGAGCAATCGCAACGTGTCGTCCAAGGCATCAGCTTTGATATCAAACGTGGCGAAACCCTCGCCCTGGTTGGGGAAAGCGGCTCAGGTAAATCTGTCACGGCCCATTCGATACTGCGGCTGCTGCCCTACCCGCTGGCACGCCATCCCAGCGGCAGTATTGTTTATGCGGGTCAAGATTTACTGACACTGGATGAGAGACAGCTCAGGCACATCCGCGGCAACCGCATCGCCATGATTTTCCAGGAGCCCATGACTTCGCTGAACCCCTTGCACAGCATTGAAAAGCAAATCAATGAAGTGCTTGGCATCCACAAAGGCATCATCGGCAAAGAGGCCACACGACGCACGCTGGAGCTCTTGGACATGGTAGGCATACCTGAGCCGCATAAACGGCTTAAAGCCCTGCCCCATGAGCTATCAGGAGGCCAGCGCCAGCGTGTGATGATTGCCATGGCCCTGGCCAACGAACCCGACCTGCTGATTGCCGACGAACCCACCACCGCGCTGGATGTGACCGTACAGCTGAAAATCCTTGAGTTGCTCAAGCAATTACAGGCTCGCATGGGAATGTCACTGCTACTGATCAGTCACGATTTGAACCTGGTACGACGAATTGCGCATCGTGTATGTGTCATGCAGCGGGGTTCCATCGTCGAACAGGCATCGTGTGAGCAATTGTTTCGTTCGCCGCAGCACCCTTACACCCGCGAACTGCTTAGCGCAGAGCCCAGTGGTAGCCCGGCGAATACCGTTGCAGGGCCGCCTTTGCTGGACGTCGCGGATCTAAAAGTGTGGTTTGCGATCAAAAAAGGGCTGTTGCGCAAGACCGTTGATTACGTAAAAGCCGTCGACGGCATCAACTTCAGCCTGCTTCAAGGACGAACCTTAGGCATTGTGGGAGAAAGCGGATCCGGCAAATCAACCTTGGGACTGGCGATTTTACGGTTGATTGCCAGCAAAGGCCTCATCCGGTTTGAAGGCAAACGGCTAGACTGTCTGTCGCGGCAAGAAGTCCGGCCGCTGCGACGTGAAATGCAGGTGGTGTTTCAGGACCCGTTTGGGAGCCTCAGCCCACGCATGAGCGTCAGCGAAATTGTAGGCGAAGGCCTGCGCATACACAGCTTGGGCACTGCTGATGAGCAGGAAAAGGCAATTATTGATACGTTGCGAGAAGTAGGTCTGGATCCGGAAACCCGGCACCGTTACCCTCATGAGTTTTCTGGAGGGCAACGACAACGTATCGCCATTGCCCGGGCACTGGTATTAAAGCCGGCGTTGATTGTGCTGGACGAGCCAACTTCTGCGTTGGACCGGACCGTTCAACGTCAAGTGGTCGAGCTACTGCGCTCGCTGCAAACCAAGTACAACCTGACTTATTTGTTTATCAGCCATGACCTGGCTGTCGTCAAAGCGCTGAGCCACCAGTTAATGGTGGTCAAGCAGGGTCAAGTGGTCGAACAGGGTGACGCGCAAAGTATCTTTGCCTCACCGCAACATCCATATACACAGCAGTTATTGGAAGCCGCCTTTTTGGCACCAGTGGCTGTCGATTAACCTGATAGAGGAACAACACATGGGTTTTCTCGCCGGTAAGCGCGTCCTGATCGTCGGTGTCGCTAGCAAATTGTCCATCGCGTCAGGCATAGCTGCCGCCATGCACCGCGAAGGTGCCGAACTTGCCTTCACTTATCAGAACGAAAAGCTTAAAGGCCGCGTTGAAGAGTTCGCTGCAGGCTGGGGCTCAGGCCCTGAACTGTGCTTCCCTTGCGACGTCGCCAGCGATGAAGAAATCGCCAAGGTCTTCGAGGACCTGAGCAAGAAGTGGGACGGCCTGGACTGCATCGTGCACTCCGTAGGCTTCGCGCCGGGTGACCAACTGGACGGCGACTTCACAGACGCCACCACCCGTGAAGGTTTCCGCATCGCTCACGACATCAGCGCCTACAGCTTCGTGGCACTGGCCAAAGCGGGTCGCCCGTTGATGAAAGGCCGCAATGGCAGCCTGCTGACCCTGTCCTACCTGGGTGCCGAGCGCACCATGCCTAACTACAACGTGATGGGCATGGCCAAAGCCAGCCTGGAAGCTGGTGTACGTTACCTGGCCGGTAGCTTGGGCCCGGAAGGCACTCGCGTTAACTGTGTATCGGCTGGCCCGATCCGCACGCTGGCGGCTTCCGGTATCAAGAACTTCCGTAAAATGCTGGCCGCCAACGAAGCGCAAACCCCGCTGCGTCGCAACGTGACTATCGAAGAAGTGGGCAACGCTGGTGCTTTCCTGTGTTCCGATCTGGCATCGGGCATCAGCGGTGAAATCATGTACGTAGACGGCGGCTTCAACACCACCGCTATGGGCAGCCTCGAAGAGTAATTGCTTCGTCGCGACCGCAAAAAAAACGCCCGGTGCAGCCACTGCACCGGGCGTTTTGCGTTAAGTCCCTTACTGACGCGCAGCGCGCTCCCATCTAACCGGCTTTAGCTGCGGCGAGAGTGACGCTTGCAACTCACCAGGATGACTCCCAACCCCGCAACCGCAAAGCAGGCCGACAGATACGGAATAGGCTGCGGCCCCCACAGGTTGATCAAGAGGCCACCCAGCAAAGAGCCCAGCCCAATCGCCGCGTTGAATACCGATACATTGATGGCCGTGGCGGCGTCTGCTCCGCCTTCAATTTTATTGGCCTCTTTAAATACCAACGTTTGCAGTAACACCGGGAGCGCCCCGTAAGCCGCCCCCCAGGCTGCCAATGTCACAAAGATGGCGGTGTGGCTCACGGCAGCCCTGTCCATACAGGCCAAGCTCACGGCAAGCAAGGCAGTCACCCCCCCAAGGCTGGCGAGAGGTGCTTTGGAAGCAAAAGGGCCTACCGCAAAATTGGTAAAAACCCCGGCGGCCCCATACACCAACAACAGCATGCTGATCTGGCCAGCCCCCTGCCCGGCGACTTGCTCAAGATACGGAGCAATGTAGGTGTAGGCCAGGAAGTTACCTGTCACTACCAGCGCAGTCACACCAAACGTAATCAGCAAGGGGCCACTTTTAAGGACTGCGGCCATGCCACCGCGCTGGGTAGCTTTGTTAAGGCGTACAGCCGGAACAGACCACACAATCAGCGTAAAAACCACCAGGCTCAGCACTGAAAGTGCTGCAAACACTGAGCGCCACCCGTACAGATCGCCCAGCAGCGTGCCCGCCGGGATCCCCAATACGGTCGCCAATGAAACACCACCAAAGACGATGGAAGTGGCCCGCACGGCATTGCGCGTCGCCACCAAATGCACGGCCGTCACAACCGCAGTTGACCAGAACACACCGATCGCACCGGCAACCAGAATACGGCCTAAAAAAACGACAAAATAATTGGGTGCCAGAAAGGTAATCAGATTGCCCGCGCAGCACACCGCCAGTAACCCTGCCATAAGCGCTTTGCGGTTGATGGAACCCAGCATGCTGGTGAGAGGTGCCGCCGTAAGAGCGACCATGAAAGCGAAGATCGTGACCAGGTAACCGGCAACGCCCAGTGACACCTGCAGCCCCTCTGCCATTGCCGGGAGCACACCCACAGGCATGAGCTCAGTGCTGACAAATGAAAAACACCCCAAGCTTAAAGCAAGCACAGCACTGACGCTTCTTGCCCGGGAAATGACGGCCCCATGATGATGCGGCGCTGAATGCGTGCCGGACGATACGGGGTCAGCGTTTGGCTCTGTTACAGTTGATTGCATGATTGCATCCCGAAAAGCGTGAATGGATTGTGCGCAATGCGCTGCATGACTGGAGGCCTTCGCACGGCGATAACGGATGACCTCGGTACCAAAACAGCCGGGTATTGCCTGAGAGGAAGTTTGAGACCTTGCGCAACAGAGTGCGATAGCATGAAACTCACATAACTTATGCTTCGGAGTCATCAATGCGCGAACTGAGTTCTCAGCTTCTTGAAGGCGTGGATGTCATGGCAGCGGTCGTCGACACACGCAGTTTTGGTGGTGCCGCCGAGGTGTTGAACATGTCCCAATCCGGGGTCAGCAGAGCGATCGCCCGGCTGGAAACACGACTGGGCATCCGGGTGTTTGAACGCACTACACGCTCAGTCCGGTTGACGGATGAAGGGCGTGATTTCTACGAGCAAGTGATGCCATTGATCAGTGCGCTGGCTGAAGTTACAGGCAGCGCTGCAGGCGACGTCCAAAAGGTCCGGGGCCGCCTGCGGGTGAACATTGATCCACTGTTCGCTCGCTTCATGCTCGGGCCACGCCTGGGGCCTTTCATGGACAGTCACCCGGAACTCGAACTGGACTTGCGCAGTAAGGACGATCTTGGCGATCTGGTGACCGATGGTTTTGATCTGGCGTTACGCTTTGGGCATCCTCTACCCTCATCGCTCGTGGCCCGAAAGCTCTTGGATACACGCGTGCTCGCGATGGCTTCGCCGGCGTACCTGGAGCGATTTGGCCACCCGACCGACCCTCACGAACTGGAGAGCGGCCCACATCGTTGCATTCTTTTCAGGGAGCCAGTGACGGGAAGACCCTTTGCCTGGGAGTTTCACCAGAGACGCAAGAAAATGACCGTAAAACCGCAGGGAAAACTTACCGTTAATGACCCCGGAACCGTGTACAGCACCTGCCTGGCCGGGCTGGGAATTGCACAGCTATTCGAATTGGGCATCGAGGCATACACCTCCACCAACCAATTGGTACAACTTTTCCCGGAATGGTCGGATCAGCACTTCCCCCTCTACGCGTATTACCCGTCGCGTCACCATGTCCCAGCCAAAACCCGTGCGCTGCTTGATTATGTGGCAAGCCTGGTCAAGTGATATCACTCTTGATAACTGCCCCGAAAGGCAATGAAACCCCGCAGTACAGGTTTATGATGGACTCCGCACGCCTCTAACGCCTTTCAATTACCCATAAAAAATGGCCGCTGGATGAGCGGCCATTTTTATGGAGGCTAAAGACTGACTCTCACGTGTTAATAACGCTCGATTTTAGCCTCGTTTTCCAACTGCTTACGGTAGGCTGAAAAGTCCTGCTGACCGATACGCGAAGCGAGATAGCGGCGGTAGGACGCTTTCTCTTCGTCAGTCGGCGCAGCAGCATCGTTCACACCATTGAGGCGTAGCACAACCACACTGCCATCGGCCAAGGCAACACTGCTAAACGTCGGCTTGTCACTGGAAGCCGGTTTCGGCATGCGGAACAACGCCTGCAAGACGGCCGGATCAATACCTTCCTGAGCACGGGCAACCGCTTCATGAACCGGCCATGCCTGGCCATCAACAGGCTGGTTCAACGCCAGCTTGCCGTCGCGCAGGCCCGCTATGATCTCTTGCGCCTTGGCTTTGGCAGTGGCACTCGCCTGCTCTTTGACCAGTTGCGCACGAATGCTCGAAGCAACGGCTTCCAGAGGCAGCTGTTCTGGCTTGCGGTGTTCCTTGACGCGCAACACAACGACAGTCTCAGGATCGAGTTCTATTGCAGTGCTGTTCGCGCCTTCATCCATCACTTCGGTGCTGAAGGCGGCTTGAACAACAGCCCGGTTAGCAGCAAGGCCTTCACCCCCCTCACGGCCAAATGGCTCGGAGGTGTGAACGGTCAATTTCAAGTCTTGAGCAGGCTGAGCCAGATCGGACGCTTCAAACGCGGAGTCTTCCAATTGCTTGGTCGCATCCACGAAGCGGCGCTCCACCTGCTGGGTTTTCAGGTCACGCGTCAACTTGTCCTTCAAGCTGGCAAAGCTGGGCACTTCAGGCGCTTCAACGCCCAACAGCTTAATCAAGTGATAGCCAAAGCTGGTACGCACGGGCTCAGATACCTGATCTTGCTCCAGCGCATACTCGGCGGTCTCGAACACCGGGTCATAAACGCCAGGGCCAGCAAAACCAAGATCGCCGCCGTTGGCAGCTGAGCCTGGGTCTTGAGAAAACTCCTTGGCCAGAGCCTCGAAGCTTTCACCCTTGGCCAAACGCTCCTGTATCTCGGCGATTTTAGCCTTCGCTTGCTCGTCGCTGACCTTATCGTTCACTTCGATCAGAATATGAGCCGCGCGGCGCTGCTCTGCCAGGTTGGCAATTTCTTTTTGATACTGCGCCTGCAGGTCTTCATCCTTTACCGCAACCTGATCAAAGAAAGCCGACTTCTTCAGTTCGATGTAGTCGATCACAACCTGATCAGGGGTCATGAACTCTTTGGCATGCTCGTCATAGTAAGCCTTGAGCGCTTCATCACTCACTTTGGCCGCAGCCGGATCGGCTTTGATGTTCAGGGAGGCGAAGTCACGGGTTTGCTTTTCAAGACGTGCAAACGCATTCACTTGCTCATCGGTCACAAAACCGCTGCCCGCCAAACCGGCGCGCAACTGACCAATCAACATTTCCTGGCTCATCATGTCGCGAAATTGCATGCGACCATAACCCAGTTGGCGAATCACCTGATCGAAACGCTCAGCACTGAATTGACCGTTTTCCTGAAACTCAGGCGTCAGCAAAATAACCTGATCAAGGGCGGCTTCGGAAAAAGAAAACTTCGCCTGATGGGCACCTTGCAGCAAAAGCTTGCGCTCAATCAATCCTTTAAGGGCTGCATCACGCAGCATTTTTTCGTCCAGCAATGAAGCGTCGAAATCCTTGCCAAGCTGTTGCATCAGTTGCCGACGTTGCATGTCGACAGCTTGGCTCAGCTCGGTCTGAGTGATTTCTTCACCATTGACCTTGGCCGCATCCTGGCTGGTAGAAGTCGCTTGAAAAATGGCATCGAAACCCGTCAACGCCATTAAAGCGACGATGACACCAATAATGGTCTTGGCAATCCAGCCTTGTGAATTGTCCCTGATATTTTGCAGCATGCTTCCCCCAGAAACGGTCTTGCACAATGAGCAACCGTGGAGCGTGGGTAGAGTCCTGATAGAAGAAAGGCGCATCCGAGGATGCGCCTTCTCGTAACTGGCGGAGCGGACCGGGCTCGAACCCGCGCCCCCCGGCGTGACACGTCGACGTAGCCATCGACTGCGCTGCCGCTCCGCTGCCAAGTCTGGCGTGCGCCTGACCCGGTTGGGTAAAAGGTGTTACAGAAACTCAGTTAACCGCTTCTTTCAGCGCTTTACCGGCTTTGAAACCTGGTTTTTTAGCCGCTGGAATTTCCAGCGTCTTGCCAGTCTGTGGGTTACGACCCGTACGCGCAGGACGATCAGTTACAGAGAAAGTACCAAAACCAACCAGTACTACAGAGTCGCCAGCCTTAAGAGCGCCAGTGACGGATTCGATTACTGCGTCCAGCGCACGGCCAGCAGCGGCTTTCGGGATATCAGCAGATGCAGCGACAGCATCAATCAGTTCCGACTTGTTCACTCTAAGTCCCCTTATATCTATCTGAGTATGTTTCTAAAGTTTTTTGGTAAAAGCAAAACGATTGCTGAAGCACTTACGGACACTTATAGAGCCGCTTTATAACAAGGGCTCTATACAGCGTCAAGAAAGCCCATCAGGCAAATCCGTATTAATGCGTGCTAATTCTTTCCTTAGAGTCAGACTCTCGTTTGTCGTCCTTTGCAACAATCTCGGGAGCCACATCCTGCAAGGGCTCCGGCGCGTATTGCAGCGCAATTTGCAGGACCTCGTCAATCCATTTAACCGGTTTAATCTGAAGATCCTGTTTGATGTTGTCAGGAATTTCCTTCAGATCCCGAACGTTTTCTTCGGGAATAATTACAGTCTTGATCCCACCACGGTGGGCAGCCAGTAACTTTTCCTTCAAACCACCAATCGCCAACACCTGACCACGCAGTGTAATTTCACCGGTCATGGCCACATCCGCACGTACAGGGATCAGCGTCAACGCAGAGACCAAAGCCGTACACATCCCTATACCCGCACTCGGGCCATCCTTAGGAGTGGCACCTTCCGGCATGTGAATGTGGATATCGCGTTTCTCGTGGAAATCCAATGGGATACCCAAGCTTTTGGCCCGGCTGCGAACCACTGTCAGCGCGGCCGTCATCGACTCGACCATCACATCACCCAGTGAACCGGTCTTGATTAGCTGACCCTTACCCGGCACAACAGCCGCTTCAATGGTCAGCAACTCACCGCCCACCTGAGTCCACGCAAGGCCGGTCACTTGCCCGATCTGGTCCTGAACTTCAGCCAATCCGTAGCTGAATTTTCTGACACCGAGAAAGTGTTCCAGAAGCTCTGGCGTGACCGTGACCGCAAAGCGTTTTTCCATCGCATGTTCTTTAACGGCCTTGCGGCAAATCTTCGCAATTTGGCGTTCGAGGCCCCGCACACCGGCTTCACGGGTGTAGTAACGGATGATGTCTCGAATGGCCTCATTATCAAACGCCAGCTCGCCTTTCTTCAGGCCATTGGCCTCGATTTGCTTGGGCGCAAGGTACTTGACAGCGATATTGATTTTCTCGTCTTCGGTGTAACCCGGCAGACGAATCACCTCCATCCGATCCAGCAAAGCCGGCGGAATATTCATGGAGTTCGAGGTGCAGAGGAACATCACATCGGACAGGTCGTAATCAACCTCAAGGTAATGATCGTTGAAATTGTGATTCTGTTCGGGGTCAAGCACCTCAAGCAATGCAGAAGCAGGGTCACCCCGCATGTCGCTGCCCATTTTGTCGATTTCATCGAGCAAGAACAGCGGGTTGCGAACGCCCACTTTTGTCATCTTTTGAATCAATCGTCCTGGCATGGAACCGATATAGGTACGGCGATGCCCACGGATTTCCGCCTCATCACGAACACCGCCCAGGGCCATTCGTACGAATTTACGGTTTGTTGCGTGAGCAATCGATTCTGCAAGAGAAGTTTTACCAACCCCGGGCGGCCCCACCAGGCACAGAACAGGGCCCCGGATCTTTTTCACCCGTTTTTGAACAGCGAGGTACTCAAGGATTCGCTCTTTGACTTCTTCCAGACCGTAGTGGTCCGCGTCGAGGATGTCTTCTGCCCGCTTCAGGTCAAGGCGCACCTTGCTCTGCGCTTTCCAAGGCACCTGAACCAACCAGTCGATGTAGGAGCGCACCACCGTCGCTTCTGCCGACATGGGTGACATCTGCTTAAGTTTGTTCAACTCAGCCTGGGCCTTGGCCATGGCATCCTTGGGCAAACCCGCAGCATCAATGCGTTTTTTCAGCTCTTCGATTTCATTATGGCCTTCATCGCCATCACCCAGCTCTTTCTGAATAGCTTTCATTTGCTCATTCAGGTAGTACTCGCGCTGGCTGCGCTCCATCTGCTTTTTGACGCGACCCCGGATACGCTTCTCAACTTGCAGCAAGTCAATTTCGGCATCCAGCAGCGCCAACACATGCTCAACGCGAGCAGACAGGTCGATAATTTCCAGAATTTCCTGCTTCTGGTCGATTTTAAGCGCCATGTGGGCCGCCATGGTGTCGACCAAGCGGCTCGGCTCATCAATGCTGTTGAGCGAGGACAACACTTCAGCCGGGACTTTTTTGCCCAACTGTACATACTGCTCGAACTGGGACAGCAGGCTACGCACAAAGACTTCAGATTCGCGCTCTGGAGCCCCGACCTCATCAATCAGGGAGACTTCAGCGCTGAGGTAGCCTTCGGCCTGGCCAAAATTTTCAACCACGCCACGCTGCTCACCTTCGACCAGAACCTTAACCGTTCCGTCCGGCAGCTTGAGCAATTGCAAGATAGTCGCAATGGTACCCACACGATAGAGCGCGTCTTCGGCAGGATCATCATCGGCAGGATTTTTTTGAGCCAACAGCAGAATTTGCTTGTCGCCCGTCATCGCAGCCTCAAGGGCCTCGATTGATTTCTCGCGACCCACGAACAGTGGAATCACCATGTGCGGATAAACCACAACATCGCGCAATGGCAGGAGAGGCAATTCGATGGTTGTCTTCATGATTTCGCCTCTACGGCGGCCATAAGGCCGTAATCAGATGGAAGTATGCTTGAAGCCAAGATGGGGGCTGTCCTGAAAAAAAACAAGCGTTGAGCAACAGGAAAAACAAAGGGGCCCGAAGGCCCCTTGTTTGACACGCAGCAATATGAAAACTGCCACACCATTACGCGTCAGGTGCAACCTTGGCAGTCGCTTCGTTGTTTTCATAAATCAACAACGGCTTGGACTTACCTTCTATAACGCTTTCATCGATCACCACTTTACTCACCTCAGACTGCGAGGGAATTTCGTACATGGTGTCGAGCAATACGCCTTCAAGGATGGAACGCAAGCCACGGGCACCCGTCTTGCGCTCCAGCGCCCGCTTGGCTACCGCCTTGAGGGCATCAGCACGGAACTCGAGATCCACACCTTCCATCTCGAACAGCTTGCCGTATTGCTTGGTCAGCGCATTCTTGGGCTCGGTCAGAATTTGCATCAGCGCAGCTTCGTCCAGCTCATCCAGTGTCGCCAGAACAGGGAGACGACCGACGAACTCAGGGATCAGACCGAACTTGACCAAATCATCAGGCTCGACTTCACGCAGGGACTCACCAACCTTTTTACCCTCTTCCTTGCTGCGTACTTCAGCGCTGAAACCAATACCACCGCGCGTCGAACGAGCCTGGACAACCTTCTCAAGACCCGAGAATGCCCCCCCACAGATAAAGAGAATATTGCGGGTGTCGACCTGCAAAAACTCTTGCTGCGGATGCTTGCGACCACCTTGAGGCGGTACGGAAGCGACAGTCCCTTCAATCAACTTGAGCAAGGCCTGCTGCACGCCCTCACCGGAAACATCACGGGTGATCGAGGGGTTATCAGACTTGCGCGAAATCTTGTCGATTTCATCGATGTAGACAATACCCATCTGGGCTTTTTCAACATCGTAATCGCACTTCTGGAGCAGCTTCTGAATGATGTTTTCGACATCCTCACCCACATAACCCGCCTCTGTCAGCGTGGTTGCGTCGGCAATGGTGAAGGGCACATTCAGCAAACGGGCCAGTGTTTCTGCCAGCAGGGTCTTGCCCGAACCGGTCGGACCGATCAGCAGAATGTTGCTTTTTCCAAGCTCTACATCATCATTTTTCTTGTCGCGCTGGTTAAGGCGCTTGTAGTGGTTGTACACCGCTACAGCCAACACTTTTTTGGCACGTTCCTGACCAATGACGTATTGATCAAGGATGCCGCTGATTTCTTTTGGCGAAGGTAATTTATGTGCGCTGCTCTCGGCCTGGGCTTCTTGCACCTCCTCGCGGATGATGTCATTGCACAGGTCGACGCATTCGTCGCAGATAAAGACCGAGGGGCCGGCAATCAATTTGCGCACTTCATGCTGGCTTTTGCCACAGAAGGAGCAATAGAGCAATTTGCCGT
>Ga0308167_1000333_pt1 | contig 94606 bp, 90 predicted proteins | sample PhyCR1_2_FD_202138 | JGI IMG/M metagenome (GOLD analysis project Ga0308167, IMG submission 202138) | Phyllosphere microbial communities from UC Gill Tract Community Farm, Albany, California, United States - DLSLRC.R1 | ecosystem: Host-associated > Plants > Phyllosphere > Unclassified | place...
AATTGCATTGTTGCAACATCATAAATAACGAACATCAGGTTCGCAATTTGCGAACAAAGAGGTATTAGGCTAATCTATCTTTTTAGTATGGACAGTTTATGAATGATATTAAATAAAATTAGAATTGCCACGGTACATATCATTTTTGGCAACAGTTAAATAGAGGTAATATCTACCGCCTTTTTAAAGTCTCAGGTATTGAGTTAATATATTTTAGTAAAGCAAAAGAATTTAAAAAGGTATTAAATATTAGCTAATCCGGCGATGTGAGCCGGCTGGGTACGCCCCCCTTTTTTTCCACTACATTGCCAGTCTGTAGCGCACACTTTTTACCCAAACTGCTAAAAACTGGCTTAATGATATGTCTCACAGCCCCACCTACGGTGATCACGACATCAAGCACACTGTCTGTCGACAGTTGTTCTTTAAAAAGAATGATCTAGAAGCCTTCGAGCTCCGCTTTCCGGCAAGCCCCCGCCCCCCCCTGGAGACACAATATGTAGCTGTTCAATATAATCTGTTTGAGGTTCAGTTGCCCCGCAGTCTCAATGTAGGTATCGATTTTCTCCTGATTTCTGGCGTAATTCCATAAAACGAAAACCAAGCAGATGAGCAGATCGATCACCAGCCCTAATTAACTATCTTGCAATTTACCTCATTTATCTCTCTTCTTTCCGTTTCTATATGAATCGGCTTAACGCGGGGAAAACCGATCCTCCACAGACTTATCCCCAGCTTCTGTGGATAACCCATATATAGTATTGTCACCTCGGGTTAGACCACATCATAGAGTATATTAAACCTTTGAAAGCAGTCCAGTAAGCACCAACCGCGGCCGATGTTGCAACTCATTCTATCGGTTTTTATCCGGTATACTACAGTTTTAACGATTTAAAGATCCACGCGAGAGGATTTATTACGAACGATCACCGCGACGATCTCAGGCACAATAATGCAGTCACGTATGAGCGTCCTTTGGTCTACACGAGGAATGTGCTTACTTTACAAGCAGATTGCGCTACGTAAAAAATAATTCATTCGCAAGGGTGTTATACAGCAGATTTTACGTAGCGCGATCAAAAGAAAATCATCACCTCCCCTCCTCCACCGCGGCTAATGGGGAAAGGTGGAAGAATTTTCTGATGAGATAATTCTTAATTTACGAGGTGAACCGTGTCATTGATAACCTATGCACCTTCCGTCTCAGAGACTGAGGTGCTTCCCAGCCCCTACTTTGACTTTGCTCAGGCTGTGGCCATGCGCCGGATGGCACTGAACCTGTCGGATCAACCAGCCTATCTGCTGGCACCGGAGATCATCTTGTTGCTCGACAATTTCGCCGATCTCCGCAAGAGAATGCTGTTTGATTTTTTATGGAACACCGGCGCACGGATCAACGAAGCCCTGGCCGTGACACCGAAAGACATTGTGCTCGATGCCGTCAAACCCTTTGTGGTGCTGCGAACACTAAAGCAACGCAATCAGACGGCAGGTCGCCGCGGCCGCCCCGGGAAAGATACGCCGGTGAAACGGACTCTGCCGTTACTTGATCCCGGTTTTGCGCGCCGGCTGCGAGATCATCTGGCCACTTTTACCCGTTATGTCACCAAACCGGTATGGGAAATCTCCGATGACACCGCCCGCAACTGGTTGAAAGAAGCCCTGGGTAGGGCGCAACGAACAGGGATGACCTTCTCCATTGAAAGCATCACGCCACATACGTTCAGGCACAGTTTTGCCATGCATCTGCTCTATAACCGAGTACATCCGAAGATCCTGCAATCGTTCATGGGACACCGGGACTACAAAAGCACAGAGATCTACACCCGGGTTTTTGCACTGGACGTTGCCGGTCAACTGGGTGTGCGCTTCGAAATGACCCCGGAACACGCGTTACAGTTACTCGGCCCTAACAGATAATATCTCCAACTATTGCCTATGACAGTGAATGACTGGCCCAGGTAATACCCTTATTCTTGCTGCTCGTCATAATACATACCATTAAAGTGACGGCGTCACAAAATGCGTCATACTCAGAATAACGAGGCTCTATGGCTGGACGACACGTTTACGGTAACCCCTGACACTACTGACCTTGCTGTTGGCCGCCATGGTAACTTATTACTCACCACTATTCAGGACGACTATCTGGGGGAATGTTACGGACACGATGAATGGGGAAGCAGTGGGACTTCCCGTACACAGATCGCCGGCGATACGCATTTCTTTCCGAATAACCATGACAACTACACCGATATCCTGAAGATCATCGCTGACGGAGATTTTACCCTTCTGGTGCAGGTGTCCCAACGCGTCTGATTTTCCGATAGACCTCGCTGACAACGAAAATAGTTGCCCTACATTATTCACATAATCATATATTAAGTTTGTATATCAACAAGTTAAAAAATCCGTTCCGGAAATGACATTCCAGGTCAGGGGGCCGCAGATGACTTTATATCCGCCGACCAGCACCGCCGGTACCAGGGATCCATATGAATCATCTGCCACGACGTAAAATATGAAGCCAGGTTAATTCAGTGCAATACTCGCATTCTCGTCTGACCTAACGCGCACTTACGCCAAGAAACGCTGATCACTGAACTGTTTTTCGACGTTGTGCCCGGCGTTTGATGGCATCCAGTATCTTTCTTTCCTGTTCACGGAGCCCTACTTTCTTATACCAACCGGCCAGTTTTCTTAAGTCAGGCACACTCACTTTTTCGTTAGGATCATAGGCATCCAACTGAGTCATATATTGGGTCATCAGCGCGATACATTTTCTGGCCCATTCCCCTTCAGCAGCCGATCCAGCGGTCACATGAGGCCGACGAGGCAAACGTGGACGCATCGGTTTTACCGCTTCCGGTACGGACTCACTGACATACGTAAATTTAATGGCGTGCACAGAGCGGCCTATCTTCACAGGTTCCCAAATCACCGAGATATCGGTCGAGGCATTAATGCGATCGAGAGAGGGTTGCAGCAGTTTTTGCCTGAAGTCCCGGTAATCCTGGTATTTTCCTTGCAGATTAGCTTTCTCACGCATCCATTCGATCTCGAGGGTGACTTCAATAGTCCCATGACTCCGATATCGTGTCAGGTTACGCGCCTTGACCAACCAGCTGTAAAGACGGATCGAGAAAGGTGTATCCAGTCTGGCCAAGTTTATAAAGTCCAGTTTGGTAAAGCTTTCTTTGAGTTCAAACAGATAAGGAGCAACGTCCTGTCCAAAACGCAACACGACCGCACTATGGTCGTCATTGCTGACATACTCAAGGCGCGAAAACCAGGAAAGCTGAACGGTTCGGACCTTCCCATTACGATCTTCTTTGTAGATCGTCACCGGTTTTTTCATCAGGCTGTCAGCTGCATCACGCAGTTGCCGGTGGCTACTGGTCGGATTGACACCGTAAATGCGCTGGTAATCACGAGGATAAAGTGTGTACAACATGTCCGGTTGTGGCTTTCTGCTATCAATTTGCGCAAGGGCCAGGTTCAGGAGACGCATTTCGTCCAGTGTTACGCCATAGGCACCCTCAAGAAGATCGTTCCCCTGCACCACAGTCAATGTGTCATGATTCATTCGCTCTATCCATAATGTGGAAACATAATGGGATTATTCCACATTAATGAGAGCCGCGTAAATCGTAATCCTCCTTGACCCATGATATTCCTCACAACAAATTTATCAGGTGCGCCGTAAACCGCGTCCTTCAGGGCGGGGAAGATGTCAAACGCGTCAGGAAATGATTCCACCTGTAATACCATCAGCAATGTCCGGATACGCAGACATAGCTCTGCCGCCACAGATAAACATTCCACCTTTATCACATACAAACAGGAAATTTCTCCACTCATAGGAATATCCCGAAGATTCACCCTCCACTTTATCTAGGTGACCCGTGAAATAAAAAAAATAGGTATAAGAACAATTTGATGAAAAATAAGGCATTGATATGACTCATTACATGTAAATGAAATCATTTCCCCTTCTCTGTTCCCCTTTAACACCAATTTTGTTTCCTCTTCCTGACCGCCGGACAGGTAATTTCTCCACCTTTGTTTGCTACATGAACAGAAACGGTGCCACCCGATGTCGACAATTCATACAGTAAAACTCTCTACATACACGTTGTAGGCACAGAAAATCCTTCCACCCTTATTTTTCCCTCACGCTCTGGGCTAAACGGCGCTTATGCTCGACTACAGGAAATGTCTCCACTGTTACTCACTGCCCGGTGCATAAAATCATTCCACCTGTAACTCCCCTTCAACAGGAAATACATCCACCTTTTCTGGCACGCCGAACAGGAAATTCCTCCACAGATGAGAATAACCCGTTGTACTGCATGGAGAGATGCAACAGAAAAAATCTCCACCTTTGAGCCATCTTCTCGAGCCACCCATCACTCTCCCAGACTAAACCATTCAATAGGGCATAGTGTTTGAGAGCAGAAAATTGTTCCACCTTTGCCTCTGATCCCAGCAAGATGCATAATGATAATTCGGAATGATCCTGTAGCAATAAAAGTGCTGTTTATAATCCAAGATCATAATTATCAACAGGAATTCCTTCTACATTTGGCATGAAAAGGATCCACGTAGATCATGAAATTGATCCACGGGAGACAGAAAAAAACTCCACGCATACAGATTTAACATTTTGATATTATTTAATAATTTTATCGATAAAGAGAAAGTTAAAAAGAATAAATAACAAGTATCCTTCGGATATCTGTTTATGATCGTCGATCATTTAATCCCTTCTTTATGTGTCCTCATGATCACGTCGGATCTGTCTTCACTGACATATGTCACACTTATGCTTTATTTGTCTCCTTATGCGGTTTAACCGTTGTTTTGCGCTTTTATTGGTGTTTTACTATAAAGATGAAAAAATCCAAATAAGGGATAACATGGACCTTAAGTCAACACTGGATCGTTGTATAGAACGCGGTCAATTTATGACACAGGAAATTGCTAAAGCGCAATTTGGTAACGACAGTCCAGAAGCTAGAGCAATTACCCGACGCTGGCGAATCACTGAGGCTTCAGATCTTGTCGGTGTGACAGCGCAAACAATCCGAAACTATGAAGAGTCAGGAAAGTTGCCTTCACCAGAGACGGCGATGATCGGGCGGGTTGAGCAACGTACCGGTTACTCTATACAACAGATCAATACGATGAGAGATGTTTTTGGTACCCGTCCGACAAAACCTGACGGACAAGATCCTGTTGTCCTCGCCGTAGCTGCTCATAAAGGAGGGGCTTATAAAACATCTACATCAGTACATATTGCTCAATGGATGGCATTACAGGGCTTACGTGTTTTATTAATTGATGCAACAGATCCTCAGGCAACAGCATCGCTTTATCATGGTTATGTTCCGGATTTGCATATTCATCCGGATGATACTCTTCTACCGTATTATATGGGGCAGCGTGACGATGCGGTTTATGCTATTAAACCGACATGCTGGCCGAATCTCGACATCATTCCCTCTTGCCTGGCTGTACATCGTATCGAATCCGAAATTTATCCGTTGCATGATGCGGGAAAACTTCCCGTTGCCCCGCATCTTCTTCTTCGGGCTGCTATTGAATCTGTGTGGGGCAGTTATGATGTGATCGTACTGGACAGTGCGCCAAACCTGGGGATAGGTACTATCAATGTCGTCTGTGCTGCTGATGTGATTGTCGTTCCTACGCCGGCAGAGCTATATGACTATGTTTCTACCCTGCAATTCTTCACCATGTTGCGCGATCTGATGCTCAATATTGACTTGAACGGTTTTGAACCCGATGTTCGCGTCCTGATCACTAAATTCAGCAATGCCGTCGGTAGCCAATCTCAATGGATGGATGACCAAATCCGTAACGCCTGGGGCGGGATGGTTCTTAAGGAAGTGGTTAGAGTGACGGATGAAGTAGGTAAAGGTCAGGTCAGGATGCGTACCGTGTTCGAACAGGCTGCTAATCAACGTTCAACGCCAGCTGCCTGGCGTAACGCTGTGGCCATTTGGGAACCGGTTTGTGCTGAGATTTATAATCGATTAATAAAAACGCGTTGGGAGAATGCGTAATGAAAAGAGCCCCTGTATTACGTCATGCGCCAACGATAAATTTTGATGAAGCTAATGCGGCCCCGATCAAAGAGAGCGGACTATCACCTTCGGCGCCTGCAGTAAGCCAGCTTTCTTCACGTGTTAGCGCGATGAAAGGAAACAGCATCACCCTAGCCGTATGTGGGGAAGATGTTACCTTTGTTCTGAAAACTATCGCGGCGGATCAGATAGAAGTCAGAACGAGCATCTTCGCCGATAACGAACGTATTCAGGACTTATTGACCGAATCTTCCCTAGATGATTTGTTACCCTCGTTTTTTACGTCGGGCCAGCAGTCCCCAGCCTTTGGACGTAGTCATAATGGGCTTGTCGAAATTGCAGATGGGAGTCGTCGTCGCAAGGCCGCCATTCTCACCGGCTCTGAGTACAAAGTTCTTGTCGGTGAATTGAACGATACACAAATGCGCTGGCTATCCCAAATTGGAAATGACTATCGGCCGATCAGTGCGTATGAGCGTGGCTTACGCTATGCTCGCCGGCTCTTTTCTGAATTTGGTGGAAATATCAGCCATCTTGCTGAAGCAGAAAACTTATCCCGCAAGATTATTCAGCGTTGTATTAAAACCGCCGAACTGCCACTTGAAACCTTACAGTTATTTGCGAACCCTAATGAACTCAGCGCCCGCAGTGGTGAAATGCTCTACAGGTTCCACGAGTCAGATTTTGCAGCGCTTAAGCTGCTGACTCAGATGCTGTACGAACAGCAATCTGAAGGTCTCACTTTCAGTACTGAAGAGTTGCTAAAACGTCTGATGCCTGTCACTAGGAAAAAAACGGATGTCACCGTGCGTAAGTTTGCCGTTGGTATTGAGGCGAAATACTCGGACAACACAGTTTCCTTTAATCTGATGGATGCGCCTGCTTCTCTGATTGAACGTATTGAAACACTGCTCGCTGAGCATGCTAACTCGGAAAATCTCTAATGCGCTAATCCTTGAAGTGGGACCACGGTCCCACTTGTCATCGGCCCCTTTTCTGTCTTCACCTCTATGGTTAAATTTTGTTAGGTGGGACCGCGGTCCCACTAGAAAAAATATTATCTCCAGTCGCCCAAGGTGCTGGTACTGCAATTTGCTGTAAATAACTCCTGCATATGTCATATAAGGAGGAAAGGCATATCCCGTCGAGGCATGATTCTGACGTATACCTCATTCACTACTCTCATCGTTCCATGGTCAATTCATCGCGTCCGGAATTAAAAAATAGTATTAACAGCTAGCCGTTGTTCATACTTAGGCATTTGGGGCTCGCTTTTTGAGGGATCCTGACCATATACCGTAGGACGCTGAGTTCACTTTTTTGGACTGACCCGCCCCGGTAGACGATCCTGCCCTATAGTTGGAGCATAGCGGCTGTCTCTCTTCGCCACAGGTGATTTCGCTGATACACTATATTATCCAGGCCGGTGAATCGGCGAATGCAGAGGCATTTGTCCGCGAACTTGCCCTGCGGGTTCCGCAACATGAGGAGGAACTGATGACCATCGCACAACAGCTTGAACAAAAAGGTATCGAGAAGGGTATCGAACAGGGTATCCAGTTGGGTGAACAACGCGGTATTGAAAAAGGTGAGCGTGAAGCCTCACTGAAAATTGCCCGTGCCATGTTGGCCAATGGCCTCGATCGCGATTCGGTGATGAAAATGACCGGACTTACCGCTGACGACCTGGCGCAAATCCACCACTAATCCCAACGTCGACGGGCAGGGCAGCCATTGTCAGGTAAAACCGCATCCGTTTCCCCGGAAAACACCACCTCAGCGCTCAGCCATCTGGCGTTCTGCGCCCTGGTGGCGTTGGGGCTGGCGCTGGCGCTCAGCGGCAACCTGGCCGCACAATCCGACCTGTTCCGGCTGACCTACGCTTCTGAAACCCTTAAAGACCAGGGCTGGGACAATTATGTGCTGGACGCACACGAGTGGAAATCCGGCGTAACGCCTGTACCGTCACAGCACAACGGATTCTACGTCGAAAAAGCAGCGCTGAATGCAGCCTTTGCCCAGGACGGTCGCCATCTGCACTCCGTCCCGTTTCGGGTGGTCGGTGACGCAGACAGGTTTATACATGTGATGGCGGAGTATGGTCTGTGTACGCGCCGGCTGGGCAGCACGTCTGCCAGCCATACCATCGCGCGCTCATTCGCCGACGATACGGCCAAGCCGTTCGGTAAAATTGTAGGTGAACCGTGAGGCAAAACTCCTTTAACCTGCGTTGCATAGCTGTCCTGAGCCGTTGGGCACAGTTCTTTTTGTCGACCCCCTGACAATATCATCGGCATATCGAACAATCATCACGTTTCCCGTTGCCAAAAAATCATGTAGCATCGCCTTGTCCGGTTTTTGCGGGTCAAGAATGGCATTATCGGGCAAGGTATGTGAATAATCACAGGTAACGTTGAAACCGGCAGCACTCCAGGCCTGGCCTCCCCAGAATAAAGGTGGCCAACAAGTCGGTTTTTAGCAGGGTATATTTCATCAACTGACTCCTCTTTAGGGTTGTAATGGTGTCTTTACGCATCAACAAAATATCCCCTGGAGACAATAAAATCAGTCATGACGCGTCCGGTGGCGCCCCATACACCCAACATCTCCCACTCAAGTGAGCGCGGTCATTTTCGGCCACCTTTTTTATTGATATTGTCCGGCTGCGCCGTCCATGCGGCCCATTAAAAATCAAGCGCCTCACAGAGTACCGGGTGATGCCCCTGTCCATCATGCTGCTCACTGTCGCTGCCAACGTAGCAGCTCAGACGATCATCCCAGAGGCGGACCTTCAGCATCTGTCCGATAAGCCGGGACGGGACGCTGTAGACCACCTGTCTGACGTTGATGGTGCTACTGCTGTTGACCCGGACAGACAGCTCCTCGTAGTCCGCACGCCACTGCTGAGGAAGTGGCTTCAGGTGCGTCAGTTACTGACGGACCAAATCCTGATTGCGCTGGTTGTGACGCAGTACCTGTTGTGTGACGAACTGGCGGTACTCATTCAGAGAACTGAACTCGTTATTCCCGCGCAGAAGCAGGGCCTGTCGTATACGCTGTTTGAGGTGCCCACGCCGACCCGTGCTCATGGCCCCGGGGGATGGCGTCATACCGTAGTGTTCGCACAGTCCGGCATAGCGTTAGGTCTGGTTACGGTGATCATCCGCACTCAGGTTTTTCCATGCTGCGGCCAGACTGTCCGTACGGTGTTCCGCTGGTACGCCACCCAGTTGACCGAGCGCCTCCTGCAGTCCTTCGGCCAGGGCAGTAAAGCTCTCCCCGCCAGTGACAACCCGCATCCAGCTCCAGCGACTCCATTGAAGGCGGAAGTGGAAGAGTTTATGTTTCAGCGGCCTGCCATTAATGGTGATGACCGTGCCTTTCAGTTGGGTAAAATCAGACAGCGCCCGCATTCCCGGCTGGTGCTCCTGAAGGAACATGATCTCACGTTCTTCACCGTGGCAGGCTTTCCAGGTGCGGATACGACGCTGCAGTGTCCGGCGCACATTAGCAGGATACTTACCCGGATATTTATCCTGCAGATACTCGAGGACCGTCGTATGGCCATCCTGGAACTGCTGTAAAAGTATGTCCGACAGCGCGACCTGGCCGAACTGCTGGAACAACTGGTCACCTTGCTGTTGGCCGGATACACTACTAATGAGCAGCTGGTATCATTGATGAATTACATGCTGCAGGTTGGCGATACGGCCTCTCCGGAAACCTTTATCCGCGAGCTGGCTCGCCGTGCACCACAGCACGAGGAGGTTCTTATGACCATTGTACAAAAACTGGAACAAAAAGGCCTGGATCGCGGGCTGGAAAAAGGGTGTTTGGAAGGCAGTAAGGAAGGGCGCCAAGAAGGGGGGTTCGAGGGCAAACTTGCCGTTGCCCGCACTATGCTGGCGAACGGCATCGATCGCGATTCAGTAATGAAAATGACCAGTCTGACTGCCGCCGACCTGGCGCAAATTCGTCATTAATCCATCGTTACGACGGGCAGGACAGACGTTGTTAGATAAGACCGAATCCGTTACCACGGAAAACACCACTTCAGCGCTCAGCCATCTCGCGTTCTGCGCCCTGGCAGCGCTGGGGATGGCGCGTCAGGATGGCATCGCCGGCACGCCGTATGCAGAAAATTTATTCCTTATTCGCTGGCTGGCCACTGCCCAAAAGCAGAAACGATTCCCCAAAAGCGTCGCCGTCGACATCACCTGGCTACTCGAACGCGGGCGTAAGCATGGGCCAGCCGGAAAACTGCGTCAGCACCTGGACCACCTGTGGCGCTCCTGCAGTGGCAATCTGGCCGCACAATCCGATCTGTTCCGACTCACCTACGCCTCAGAAACGCTGAAAGACCAGGGTTGGGACAATTACGTGATGGACGCACGGGAGTGGAAATCCGGGGTTACCCTGACGCCGTCACTTAACAACGGTTTCTACGTCGAAAAAACGGCGCTGAATGCGGCCTTTACCCAGGACGGCCTCCACCTGTACCCCGTACCCTTTCGCATTATTGGTGATACAGCCACATTCATTCGTGTCATGACGGAATATGGCCTGAACGCGAGGCTCGTCGACAGCACCCCAGATCACCATACGGTCGCGCTGGAGCCCGCGTAGCATTGCTCCCTGTCAAACCGGTAAAAAGGAAACACCGATGACAATGGCCGATTTTCGCCGAATGGCGGCAAAAATGGATCAGCATATGTAGCAGTTAGACGCGCAAGGCGTCACGGAACCGCCCCAGGTCATCAATCGCATGATGGGCTATACCCATGAACTGCATCAGATTTGGACCGGCACCACGGATAAGGAACTGATGGCATTAACCCAGGAATATCCGGGGTTTTACCGTTACGCCCTCATCATGGAAACTGCGTCCGAGCAGGAGAACCAGAGGTCGTCCCGATCTTATGACGGCATGCCTGAATTCTCTGCAGCCCATAAACACACCATGGAACAGATACTCACCACGGCCGCAACCCTGGAACGGGGATACCTCGCTTATCAGGGCAATGCCCTGTCGGTGTTTGATGAACAAATAATCCGGCTGGGCCAGTCGTTCAGGTTATGGCAGGAATGCGTAGAAGATTTCAGGAAAGTGCTAAATGCCAATGAAAACGTCACCCCTATGCAGCGTGACTACGCTCATGCGAGGCTGACACGGATTGCCGATCGGCTCATGGATTTACAGGCAAAAATCCAGATGCATTGAAAATGACGTCTATGCCGGAACCCCCGAAAATTCCACCTCATTTTTCACTTCCGGCGACAACTTATTTGGCGCAATGGGGCGAAGCTGCAAAATGCGACATTTGTCTCTTTAGCCCGTGGGGTTGTCGCCCGCCAGTGTTCTGATCCGCTGGCGTAGAATATCAGCCGGCAGAGTCTCAATGTCCGGCAGCATGGCCACTAGGGACAATGCCTGGATAGCCAACACAATCCCCCTGGGCGGCTTACTCTGCTCATAACGGATGTAGGTACGCATCGATGACGCCCGTTCCTGCGTCCAGTCAAGCCCCGTCCGCCAAAGTTTCAGCTCGACCCCCCGCTCACGTTAATGTGTCATTTTGTCACACTGTGACTGCTCCCCGCCCTGTCGGGCGAGGCTTCCCACTTCCTAGGCCGCAACCGTCTGTGAGACGGATTTACGCAGGCCTCCGTGGGCTGAAACGACGAGTCCCGCCGCCTGTAATTCAAATATGCCCTGCTGTTTGATATTCAGCGCAGCGTTAACGTCACGATCATGGTCAGTGTGGCACGCAGGACATTGCCAGAGCCGTTTGTTAAGCGGCATTTCCGGCATCTTATGCCCGCAGCAGTGGCAGCTTTTCGAACTGGCGTACCATTGATCCAGTTTTACCAGATGGCTTCCTGCCTCTGCGGCCTTGTACTCCAGTTTCGTGATAAATCCAGCCCAGCCAGCGTCCCCGATGGAACGCGCCAGTCTGCGATTTTTCATCATGCTTGCCGCTTTCAGCGTCTCGACAATTACCGCTTGGTTTTCGTCAACAATTGTGCGAGATAATTTATGCTGGAAATCGGCACGGGCGTTGGCTACCCGCTCGTGAACAGCCGCAAGTTGTATTCGGGCTTTACGTCTGTTAACGCTCCCCTTTTTCTTACGGGAAAGCGCTTTCTGTTTCCGGCGTAGGTTGTGGCTGGCGTTGATAAGGTGGCGCGGATTGGCAATTTTATTGCCGTCCGATTTGATGGCGAAATGCGTCAGCCCCATATCCAGCCCCGTCACGTTTGATATCAGTGTTGGCTTCGCTGGGGCTTCCATTTCGTCGTCACAGAGTAGCGAGGCGTAGTATTTCCCGGTTGCACTGCGGCTCAAGGTGATACTTTTCAGCGTACCAGTAATTTCACGATGTAACCGCGCTTCAATCGGCGAAATTTTTGGAATTTTTATCGCACCATCAAGCACTTTGAGCCCAACAACAGGCCGCTACTCAACGCGCTGCGCCATCCGCGCCATGCTCCGCTGGGTACGCCAACAGGTTTAGCTGGATTAATACTTTCTGCAACAGGATGGTTTTTCGAAAGACCACAGATATCGGCCTTCTCTATACACTCAGTATTAACTACTCTGTATCTCGGAGTATATTCCGGAGTTTTTGGGATCTTGTGTTATTTTTCTCTTCAGCAAAAGGCTAATGCCTTCCAGGCCTTACTGGTTTTCCTTATATTTCCTCTGATTGCGGTAAGTCTAGAAAACTATATTTATGGTTATACTATTTCAGCATACTCAATGCTACTTATATACCGTTAGCTACAGGGATATTTCTTACCCTTACCTCCAAAAATATAAAAGTAACCAGCTGAACCGGGAGGTTATCACTACAAATAAACGGCCGCCCCCCTGATAATGCTAAGCATTCCTGAATGACTTACCGTGTTATAATTCATATGAATGTACGACAACACAGCCATCCCTTAACAATTGATATAAAGAGGAAGTTTTTATGTTCATGTTTTTACCATTTTTTATTGCATTGGGTGTAGTTCTGACTGCCATAACCGGAAAGGATAAAACTAGTTACATTCTGTGGGCTGCTTTATTAATCGTCACTGTTTTATCATTCATTCACCATGTAACTGATCCACTGAACTTATCATTTTAAGGAGCTATACTATGAAAACCAAAACTCATCCAACGACGTTTGTCCACCTGGTTAATATTGTGGGGCTTCTTGGAGTATGCGTTCCTCTGGTTGTAGCTTTTTATTATCAACTCGTTATGGATGAATTACCTTGTCCACTTTGCCTGTTACAGCGGATTGGACTCATCATCGCTGGTTTCGGTTTTTTATTTAACGTCTACTTTGGCCTACGAAACCTGCATTACGGGATGGTGATTATTGGTAGTGTCCTGACAGGAATTATGGCATCGCGGCAAGTGTTTTTACATATTATGCCAGGTGACACAGGATATGGTTCCGCATTTCTTGGACTGCATTTTTATACCTGGTCTCTGGTTACATCAGTTGTTATCATTGTTGCCACCGCGGTGGTTCTGGCAATCAGTGATATGAATGCTTCGATTCGGCCATTAAATATTCCTCCGGCTTTGTTCCGTATTGTCGGTTGGGGATTCCTGCTACTGATTGCAGCCAACCTTGTGTCAACAGTACTGGAGTGCGGAGGTGGGCAATGTGCTGATAACCCGATTATATATGAATTATTGTCAAAGTAGAGTATTTCTATTTCTGATGTGTATTCTGGTCCGCGAGCACTGATCCTGGTAGGGATCAGTGCAGCCCACTAATAATTAGCGTTCTGTGGCCAGGTTGCCACTTGCAGGGGATCGCCCGCCAGGCCTGCCGTGTTCCATAGCTGCAAGCAGGTGGTCCCGTCGAGTCGGATGATGTAATCCCCCCGGCAAGCCATGTGCCAGCTACTGTCCAGCTCCACCGGGCGGTCGACAGTTTCATCAGCCAGCCTGACCGGGACAATGGGCATGACCTTGACCTCCGTCGCACGCCGTTCCGCCAGGACGAACGCCTGTTCGGCGGCCAGGAGCGGGGCATCCCCGCCCTGCGCCAGCAGCCGCTCAATATATCTTGTCGCCATCGGCCCCGGACGTTTCGCATCGAGAGCGGCCAGCACAATCAGCACCCGCCGCTGCAGCGGCGACGGCCGGCGGACGTTAACCGTTGTCACGATGTCAGTCCTCTCTCTTATAGATGAGGGCATGCAGGCGCAGCAGGTCGGCATCAACACGTTCATCCATTGTTGTGCCCGGATACCCCTTCAGCAGGCCAGTGAGCCGTCATTTCGCTCCAGACGGTATCTTTAACCGACATGGCAGACAAAATATCGTCGTCGGCAATGTTGCGGATACCTTTGTATATGGCCTGACGCAGTACTTCGACCTCCTTAACCGGCTGCTGCGTCAGGGTGACGCAACGGACGTAAAGTTCATCAAGCTCAGCTGCGGTGCTATCATCTATGTGTTTCGTAGGCATACGTTTATTTGACCTTAGTAAAAAAATAAAAAGATAAACTTATTTTTTTAATGTTTTCTAATTTTCTAATTTTCTAATTTTCTAATTTTCTAATTTTCTAATTTTATTGGTTTATTGGTTTATTGGTTTATTGGTTTATTGGTTTATTGGTTTATTGGTTTATTGGTTTATTGGTTTATTGGTTTATTGGTTTATTGGTTTATTGGTTTGTCGTTGTGGCAATATCATAACCGAGTTTGTAATCAAGCTAGCATCAGTATTTTTTGTTTTCTGCGTCCCTCTGTTCAAGAGCAGATCCGATTTCTGGAATTTTCCGGCAAGCCCCCCGCCCTGCCCCGCAGACACAAGATGTAGCGGTTTATCAGCTGGGTTACGCTACTGCATGTTGTGTTTTCTGCCCGGCCCCCTGCCCCGCGTGTCGAGCTGGTGTCGATTATTTTCTTCCGCTTTCTGGTATATTTCCAGAAATCGGAAACAAAACGGATAGGCTGACCGATCACCGGCACGAATTATTTTCCGTGCGCCCTGCCCGCCCGGCGGCGATAATTTACCCCAGGGTCGATCGGCGATGGTGGAAATGCGAATTTTTGGGTGAAAAAGAGGCAAATTGCGCTACGTGAAATCTGAGCGCCTTCGTGGGGCGTAGGCAGGAAGATTTTACGTAGCGCGATCTTCAGAAAAACAGGAGTTATTTATGTTTATGGTCCTGCTTGCTGGCGAGGTGAGGTTTTTTGCAGGTGCGATTATTGAGATTAACAGGAGCTGATAATGACCTATGGTTCGGCACTTGCCATTGTGGGCACGCCAGTCGGGGAAACGATCCCGATGCTTGCCCCGCAAGATTACCAACGCGCACTGTCGTTGCGTTACATGGCCATGACCTACGATGATTTGCCGCGGTATTTACTGGCACCTGAAGTGGCCGGCCTCCTTCACTATTTACCCGACTGGACACAGCATTCCCTTATCAATTTACTCTGGAATACAGGAGCCCGGATCAATGAAGCGTTGGCGCTAAGGCGACGTGATTTTCGTCTCAATGTTGCGATGCCTCATGTGGTATTACGTACTGCCAAGCAACGGCGCACCGGGCGAGGCCGACCTGTGAAAGGTAAATCGGCCAACCGCACTGTTCCGCTTACCGATCCACAATTTGTGGATGAACTCCGTCGCTTGTTTGCCAGTCGTCAGGTGCAGTTTTCCTTACCGACACAAGATGCACTCAGTTTGTTACGTCAGGCCAGCGATCTATGACAGGATCCCTGTCTTTTTTTTAAAAACAGATTGATTTAACCGTCTCTATGCAGGATTATGGTTTTTATTCATATATGCTACATAAGGCGGGTGTTTAATGATTTCTGACGCTAACCAAACACAAAAAGTCGCTTTGCGTGCCGAAAAAATGCTGACGGCATTGACTGAGCAGATACACACACAGAAAGAAGAACTGCTGGAAAATCAGTATTTCCAAGTTTATGCCAAAGCTGCGGTGGCCAAATTACCAAAACTGACCCGCGCCAACGTGGATTACGCGGTGAGCGAGATGGAAAGTGGTGGTTATGAGTTCGAGAAACGAGCTGCCGGCTCGTCTACGAAGTATGCCATGACCGTTCAGAATATCGTCGATATCTACCATCACCGCGGGGTGCCAAAGTATCGTGATCGTCATCCTGAGGCGATGACGATTTTTGTCGGTAATCTGAAAGGGGGTGTCTCAAAAACGGTTTCTACCGTCTCACTGGCGCATGCATTGCGTGCTCACCCTCACCTCCTTTTTGAAGATTTACGTGTATTGGTCATCGATTTGGATCCTCAGTCCTCGGCCACAATGTTTTTAAATCACACCCGAGCGGTAGGTCTGCTAGAGACAACTTCTGCCCAGGCTATGCTCCAAAATATCAGTCGTGAAGAATTGCTTAATGAGTTCATCGTGCCTTCTGTTGTCCCTGGTGTCGATGTTCTCCCGGCATCTATTGATGATGCGTTCATTGCCTCTGGTTGGGAGGTATTGTGTGCCGAGCATCTGCCCGGGCAAAACCATCACGCCGTTTTACGCGAGAACATCATTGATAAGCTGAAGCTTGATTACGACTTTATCTTTGTCGACAGTGGTCCTCACCTGGATGCATTTCTCAAGAACGCCATTGCGGCGGCTGATCTTTTGATGACGCCTATCCCCCCTGCGCAGGTTGATTTCCACTCTACCCTGAAATATTTAACTCGCTTACCCGAGCTGGTCAGCATCATTGAAACCTCAGGTTGTCCGTGTCGGTTACAGGGCAACATTGGTTTTATGTCTAAGTTGTCAAACAAACCGGATCACAAGCTATGTCACAGCCTCGCGAAAGAAATTTTCGGGGGGGACATGCTTGATGCCGCACTGCCACGTCTTGATGGTTTTGAACGGTGCGGTGAGTCCTTTGATACGGTGATATCAGCTAATCCATCTACGTATGTCGGCAGCACTGAGGCTCTGAAGAATGCGCGCTCTGCAGCTGAAGATTTTGCAAAAGCAGTGTTTGACCGTATCGAATTTATCCGAATGAATTGAGGTGGCTCATGAGCACTAAACGTCAGACAATCGGGCGCACCTTTACCGCCCCCGTGATTAACAATACGCAGGAGGCGGAGTCCTTCAAACAAGTTTTTACTCTGTCATCAGGTAGAAAAGCTGTATTTGCCAAGGTAACTGTGCCAGCGGCGGACGTGGAAACTAAAACGTTTGTTCTCCAGGAGGTCAACGGACGTGATCAGTCTGCGTTGACGCCAGAATCACTCAAAGACATTATGCGTACCATCGCCTTGCAGCAGTTCTTCCCTGCGATAGGCGTCCGCCAGGGAGATCGTATAGAAATCCTGGATGGCTCACGTCGCCGTGCATCCGCTATGCTCAAGCGGGTTGGTCTGGATGTATTGGTTACAGATGAAGTCCTCTCGGTCACGGAAGCCAGGAAGCTGGCCCAGGATATTCAGACTGCCAGGGAACATAATATTCGTGAGGTGGGAATGCGTCTGCTGACTCTTAAACAAAGTGGGCTGACACAAAAAGAAATTGCTGAAGCCGAAGGATTATCTCAAGCCAAAGTTACGCGCGCTCTCCAGGCTGCCAGTGTTTCTACAGAGTTACTGTCCCTTTTCCCTGTTCAGTCAGAGCTGTCATTTCCTGATTATAAAGTGCTTATAGCGGCTGAAGCGTTGCTAGCCAGCAATAAACGTTTAGCGTCAGAGCTTGTCGACAACATCCGTAGTCAAATCAGCGATATTTGCGCACAGGATTCGCTTGCATCCGATGAGGTTAAAAATAAAATCATCGTTGCAATACGTGAAGAAGCGACATTGTTAGGTGAACAAACCCAGAAAGATGCTGTTGTGACTATCCCGCTGTGGCAGTTCTCTGACAAAAACCGTTATGCCCGCAAGAAGATCCGGGGCCGCATGTTCAGCTACGAATTTAACCGCGTTTCGACTGAACTGCAAAACGCTATCGATAAAGCGATTAATGACGTCTTGGAAAAAAATTTAGAACCGTAAACCAAATTGTTCTCCATACTAATTTTGGTTCTAACTAGCTAAATATAGGGTGTTTTTTATGGGGATTTCACGATGAAATCTCCATTCGTTTCGCTTTCCTCAGGCCCATGTTTTTCTCCTTCGATCTTCCACGAAAAGCAGTTTTTTGCTGCCCCTGCTTACCGAAATCCTCATATATTCCCCATGCAAAAATACATTATAACCTATTGTATTTAATGAATATAAATTTAAAGTTTCACGATGAAATCTCCATGTTTTCAGACGGTGGCGGAAAGGACCTTGGTTAGGTAGGGAAGTCTACACCCGTTGCCAGCTGTTTGCCTCCGGTCGCGGCGGCGCGTCGAACGCCGCCCACCCGTAATACCGCCACGCGGCCCTTGCCGGCGATGCCGGCGCCGCAAAGGGCGCAGGCTGGGCCTGCCCACTCCTCTCTAAATCTTTTTCTTCTGCGGCGTCTGCGTGGTGACGGCCTGTGCCGTCCCCAAACGCTAGTCCGGCGCGGTTGTGTCGCAAAGGAAGATGAACCGCCGCCGGCACACGTTCGCACCCGTTACGGGCGTTCAGCCCGCAACGGCCTTGCGCTGCGTCTTTGGCGTCGCCTTTGCGCCTCGCCCTCAGGGCCAGACTTTCGAATGGGTACGGCACCGGCCGGTGTCGCTAACCCTGAAACTGTGGAGGTAGTCCCATGCCATGCTCACTCTGTCGCGCTGCACGTGTGTGAATCCGATCGTCTGTCATTCCTGCCGTACTTGTTTGCCGATGATTTCCTGCGGGCCGAAATGCAGGTCTATGCCACGGCTGATCGCTATCTGCCCGAGTACAACGGCGGTTTCTGGCATTTCATCCGGTTGCCTGAGGGCGGCGGTTACATGGCACCCGACATCGATCAGGTGCAACTGATCAATGCCGACAACTGGTTTGATAAAACCCTCAGCGGCGACGCGGCCGGTATCGTGTTGACGTCATTGGTCATCAACCGCCGCTGTTGGTTACACCATGATAAGGGCAACGCCGGGATGGTGAACCTGTATATGCAGCGCGAAGAGGAGCTGTGGGCCTACATCGAGACACACCCGGAGTGCGCCGATATTCGCAGGGCGCTGGACTAACAGAAATACCGAATGTGGGCGGCTTTGCCGCCCCTTATTAACGGTTTGAGGACTTATCATGAACGAGATGACAATTGCTGCCTTTATCCAACGTTTACAAGGTTATGCTCCGGAAACCCTATGCTGCGGCACCTTTTGGTTGCCAGATGATTTTTTGTCGATAAATAGCACGTTGACGCCAGAGGAAACCGAGGCAGCGATGCAGTTGGCCACCGATCGGCACGATGCGGGCATTGGGTATAACTGGGATTACCTCACCGCGATTGTTGAGGATATTGTCAGCGAGCGTTGATGGACTATGGCCAACGGGTTGGAAATCGGCCCGTTTGGTGGCAAAGATAAAAGTTAACCGACAGCGGCGTTTTCATCCGCGCGCAAACCCCTTGTCACCTGCAGTGACAGGCCGATAAAAGGGCAGGCGGCTGCGCCGCCCCTCTATCGGCCCTGCAATACCCTGGCAGATAGAGGGAAAGTGAGTATGGGGGAACTCTCATTGCAGGGTAGTGAGTCGAGTCGGATCAGTGCCCGCTGAGCGAACCAGTAACCAAACCTGGAGCCGACCATCAGGTTCGCCGCGTGAGAGCAGATCTATTCCGAACGGCTGGATGATGGCGAAGACGCCAGGCGCAATAGTGTGACACTCGTTAATTTTGGGTCGGTTTCCTATCGCTTCGCGCAGAAGGTCCAGCAAGTGCTGACGATCCCAACTCATCGGGATCTGTGGGCTATAGGGAAGCGTCCGGAGATGGGTTAGCGCTGCGTCTATGTCCGTTTCACTGACAACCAGTTCTTGCTGGCGAGAGCCTAACATATCTAATTATCTCCTTCGGTGGTGAATACGGGGATAGAGCGGTTAACTATCGTAAATGAACTGGCCTGGAATGGGAATTACCGAGGTAAATCAACCCGTTTTTATAGCCTATCTTAAACGCCCTCTTATCTGAAAATACCAATGTGCCGAGGTTTTCCGGTATAGCGGATAGAACACGATAAAACGATACGTCCGGGGCGGTGGCCGGCCGCAAGCGCCCGACCATCAGTCTACTCGGCTAGCCATCCGCTTTCGCGGCTGACAAGTCTCGCCGAACCCCCACGGGTTTCGGGCCTTTCGGCTCAGGGCTGCAAGCCAACGTCCAGGGCAGGCGCTTTCAGCAGGCTAACGCCTGCAACGCTTTCACTGTTCGTCGCCAGGGCGACTCTCGCTAAGGACGCCACAACGTTCGCTGTCGCGCCCGCTGTGTCGGGTTGATCCCTGTTCAACCTGCCTGGGTGCTTTAGCCGCAGTAAGTCTTCCCGCCGCAACTGATAGCAGCACAGCTGTCTCGCTTAAACAGCAAGGGGTGTAATGAACTCCACCAAAAACTTTTCTCTCCCTACGGTCATAAAAACTTTTTGTCTCCGCCCCTTGCCGCCGCTCATCGCCGTGCTGAATCAGTTTCCTTGCGACGGCGAATACTCACAGCGGCATCAGTTATCACCCCACGGAGGATTTCAACATGGCTCAACAAAACGTCAAAGGCGCGACAACGAAGCCTACAGCAGCATCAGCACTGAACAACGGTGGTCTGTCTGACGCGCAGGTGTATGACCTTGTTCGTCATGTGCAGTTGGCCTGTGGGGGCCGCACTACCGGCACGATGGCACCGCCGTCTGTTCCGGCACTTGCTGAGTATTTCGTTCTGGCAGAAGGGGATTTTGATTCGCTGGCCGTCTGGGTCGTTGAAGGCTGGCCTGTTGCCGCCAGTGACGAAGCCAACTGGACGCACTGGCAGATCGTCGAAGAGAAGTAAAAAAGCAGGGTTGCCCCTGCTCCATACCGCCGGATTTGACGCCCGTCTTACCGGCTTGACCGTAATAACTTTTGGAGAGAAATCACATGTCTAACATCGATACTAAAGCACCGACCAAAGCAAAATCAACCCCGAAAAAATCCGCGACAAAAGCAGCGGCGACAAATGACTCAACTCAGTTTGTTGAAGAGACGTTGGCAAATGCCCCGGTTGAAGTTGTCATGCTCAAGCAATTGGCGAAAACCAGCCTGAACGCCCGTAAAACTCCGGCAGCGGCCGCTGATATTGAGGGACGGGCGACCAGCATTGAAGGGGTAGGCGTACTGCAAAACCTCGTCGTATTCCGCATGGTTGATGGCCAGTTTGGTGTCGCCGCTGGCGAAACCCGCCGTTTGGCGCTCAACCTGCTCATGGAACAAGGCCGGTCAGCGGCCGGAGTGCCGGTGACGCCAGAATTCCCGGTTGTGGTCAAGGTGGTCGATGAAGACAAAGCCCGTGCGATTTCTTATGCCGAGAACGGACAGCGCTCAAACCTGACGCCTGCCGACCAACTGGCCAACTTCCGCGACATGGCGGAAGACGGGACACCGGTTGAGCAGATCGCGGCAATTCTTGGCTACCGTACTGCGCATGTCAGAAAATGCCTCAAGTTGACGACGGTAGCCCCTCAGCTGCAGGAATTACTGAAAACAGACCAAATCACGCTCGACCAGTTGGGTGCGTTAGCCGCAACGGATGACCATCAGCGTCAGTGTCAGGTGTGGAATAACGCCCGTCATCATGAATACCGCCAGACGTTTAAAGCGTTGCGCGAGAGTGTGCTGAACGATGAAGTAGCGGCGGCTGATAGCCATTTGGTGGAGTTTGTGGGTCTGGAAGCATACAAGGCGGCAGGTGGCGAAACGCGCGAGGACCTGTTTGCCGAGAGCGTCATTCTGACCAATCCCATTCAGCTCGAAACGCTGGCGATCGCCAAATTGCAGGAGGCGGCAGACACGGCGGCTAAAAAAGAAGGCTGGGTGTGGGCGATAGGCCGTTATAACGAAGTCAAATCTTGGGGGGAGGATGAAAAAGCATTTTCTATCATCCGTTTATATCCAAAACTCACCGACGAACAGCGTGAGGAAATGAAACAACTTGAGGCTGAACAAGAGGTTCTGGAAGACCTGGTCGAGGGGGCTGACGCCGATGACGATTGGGAACATGCACCGCGCCTCGAGCAAATCACTGCGCGTATTGACGAGATCAATGAAGACGCAGAAAAAAGCGTGTGGACAGAGGACGTCAAGGCCAAAGCCGGGGTCGTGGCCTATCTGAAAGACGGCAAAATCTGTCTTCAACGCGGCGTTATGAAGATGGAAGACATCAAGCAGGAACAAAAGGTTGAGCGCGAAAAAATTAAGACCGAAACCCCGCCGTCAGAAAAGGGGCTGTCACAGGTACTGATCACCAGCTTGTCCGCAGAGCGCACTTTGGCGGTCGCCGCGACACTGGCACAAAATCCTACCGTCGCGCTGGCGATGCATACCTATAAGCTGGCACGCAGCATTTTCGATAATAAAGGCTATTACAGCGTGATGCACACCACGGTGGAGAGCCAGCGCAACACTTGTCTGAAACAGGCCGCTGATGCAGATATTGAGAACGGCCTTGCCAACCAAAAGCTGACTGAACTGCACGAAAGCTGGTTGAGCCGGTTTCCGCAGGATTGGACTGCCGGTTTCGACTGGTTGCTGGCGTGGCCACAAACCGACGTGCTGGCACTGCTTACCTACTGCGTGGCTCAGGGCATCGATGGGATTAGCGCCCAGATCTATAACCAACGCGTGAGCCACTCTCTGGCCCCCGTCGAGAAGGCATTGGACTTCCAGATCGGCGACTGGTGGAAACCGACCTCAGCTAACTATTTCTCACGCATCGGCAAAGACCAAATCGTTGACGCGCTCAACAGTGCAGGAAAAACCGGTAAAGCCAGTGATGCCGAGAAGCTGACTCGTAAAGATGCCGCAGAGTTCGCCGAAGCCGTGCTCAAAGAGACTGACTGGTTGCCGGGCTGCATGACACCCGTTGAAGCGCCGCAGGAAGACGCCGAGAGCACCGGTAATGCGGATGCTACCGACATCGATAACGCCGCCAATGACAATCAAGCCGCTTAACTGACAGGGAGCTGCCGCCGGACAAGGCGGCAGAACAAAACCATGAAAAATCAAAAATTGAGCCTTGAGCAGTTAACTGCGATGAGTCCGTGCGAGCTGGAAGAATACCGTGACCGGGGCAGGGAATGGCGTCGCCAGATGAATAATGTCGTACTCGGCGAGCTGATGCTGCCGAAGGGGTGGGTGGCGAACGCCGAAGAAGCCTGTGAGTTTTGTGGGCAGGTGCCGGTTGTCTGTCGGATCAGCCCGAAGGGCGATGATGCAACAGCGATTTTCTTGTGCAGTGCAGGGACGGAGGTGCCGGGATGGTCAGCGGTTCTGCCGTACCAGGGAACGCGGTTGTCAGCTAACCAGGGCGACTGCGTAGCCTGGTTGCATACCGCCGATAACTTTGATCCGGAGACGATTAACCAGGTACTGAAAAACGTCGATGAGTATTACCGGCACGGGTTCACGAAACCCGAGAAATTGGCTGTAGCACTGCGTATGGGAGGGCTGTGCGTATGATCCCGAACAATCGCGCACTGGTGCCGGTCAACGAATATCAGCAAGCCGCCGTTCATGCCGTGGTGCTGGCCGAACGCAAGAAAGAGCAGGGGAAGCGGATCGCAGCATTTCCGTATGCCAAAGCCTTCTTCAAAGTGCTGAACAACGGGCGGGGGCCGATTCGAGCCAACGACATCCGCCAACTATCGTCCAACTATTTCCCGGAAGAGCGGGGTGGCGCATCGATCGCGCAATATATTGAGGCGTTGGACAGGCTTATTGAGAGCGGTGGCCAGTATAGCCCGCTGCCGTTGTCCGGAGACGTGGCGGCAACCCTATTCCCCGCCTATGGCGAACTTTGCCGCGAAAGACGTGAACGCAAGTGGGATATGCAGTCCGAGCGGAAACATCGCCGGCGATCGCGGGAAAAACAGCAGAAGCGCCGGCGGTATCAGAACCGATTGGCGCAGGCCGAAGTTGAGCTGGCATTTTCTACCCCGTCCACGGTTGGGGCGTGGTATGCGTACTGGAGTAAACAGGACATTTACGAAGACGATCTGACCGAGGGTTTTTTCGCATGGTTCGAACGGTGGCGGTGCATGTGTTACATCCAGCTGTCTCTATTAGGTATCCCGGCGCGAGTGGTGATCGGCAACAGCCTGACACTGAAGTATCAGCGCGAGATGTATACGCCGTTTTTGTATCGCGTGACGTCCATGCGCTGGCCGATGTATCGCTAACAATCGAGGCGGGCAGGGCGACCCTGCCCGATACCGCATGATAGAAAACGACACGCTGCCGTTACCGGGCGAATTTACCGATCGGCGCGGGAACCGCTGGGTGTTTGATGCTGAGGCAGTGTGCGACCTGGAACAGGAGGAGGGCGCGCCGTTCTGGCATTCCTACTGTTACGACAGGAGGAACATTTCGACCTTTGAACGCTGTGCTGCGTTGTTGTGGGTGAAAGTGACTCCGGTCAGCGCCGAAGAGCAAAAGGCGGAATAGGAACAGAGAACGGCGCCTGCGGCACCGCTCTTTTTCCCTTTTCCCGGTCAGTGTTGCATTCCCGACCTTCCTTCCTCGATGTGTTGCGCCGGCGGTGGTGTTTTTGTCGGTATGTCCTTTCTCCTGCAGTAGACCAGGCACAAGAAAAAACACCCAAAGGCTTTGAGCTTCCTGCGGTGGCCGGCCGCAAGCGTCCCGCCATCAGCCCCACTCGACTAGCCGTCCGCGTGGTGCCGCCAAGTCTCGCCGAACCCGCACGCGGTTTCGGGCCCAGGGCTAGGGTCTGAAAGCCAACCTCAACAGCATGAGCATGCGCTTGCAGCCGGCAGTGCCGGCGCCGCTTTTCACTGTTCACCGGCTGGCCGGCGATCGTTAAGGACGCCCCGGCTGGTTGCCGTGTCGGACGAGTTCATCCTCGCGGTCGTTCTGGTGAGCCATCGGACGGACGTTCCCCGGCGGAGGGCTGTTCGTAGCACCGCCGAGTCGTCCCGCAAGGGGTGAAATGCACTTCACCGAAAACTTTTTCCAGGTAAAAACTTTTCGCTTCGCCCCTTGCTGGTCTCCTTACGCCGTTGCTCCTTCGCCCTTTGCCGCCAGGGAACTCACCGAACGATGGAATAACCACCAGAGAGGAGCACAAGCAGGATGAACACGCAAAACGTCAACACCGCCACCAAAGAATCTTCCAAACGATGGGCAGGAAAATACCCCGACGCGGAAAGCATCATGATCCGCCAACTGGAATTTATGGAGGAATTGCACGGCGTGACGTTGTCTTCTGACGAACTGGCGCAATCGCTGTATGAAATTTTTAACACAATGACGGATCGGGTGGTGTTTAACGGCGTCGATAACACGCCTCCCGATAAACCGAAAATTGTTTATGCCGTCGCGCAACATTGGATTAAGGCGCAGCGTCTGGCCGGTGAGTATTTTGGCGAGAGTGGTGTCGCTGCCTGGGAACATGCGCGTTATCGGCTTCAACTTCAGCTGGCAATCAATCACTCATACCGTTAATTCATTGCCGGTCAAATAGACATTGCCCGGCATCACGTAAGCAGAAAGGAGAATACCATGCGTTTAGCTTCCCGTTTTGGCCGTTATAATGCCATCCGTAAAGATCGCCCGTTAACCAACGACGAATTAATGCACGTGGTACCGAGTGTTTTTTCTGAGGATAAACACGATTCGCGCAGCGACAAATATACCTATATTCCCACCATTGCATTGTTGGATAAATTGCGGGAGGAAGGATTCCAACCCTTTTATGCCTGCCAGATTCGCGTTCGGGATGAAAGTAAACGCGGCCATACTAAACACATGCTGCGGCTACGTCGTGAAAATATGATTGTTTCCGGCAATAAAGAGGTGCCGGAAATCGTATTGTTGAATAGCCACGACGGGAGCAGCAGTTACCAAATGATCCCCGGCATGTTTCGTTATGTCTGTGCCAACGGGTGCGCCGTGTCGGCGCAGTAAGGAATCCCTGATGTAGTCAGGAGCGGTCGGAATGAATTACCGCTGGGTCAACGCCTTACCCGAGGCCGAAAGGCCAAAGGGACAATAGCATGGTGATAAACCGGGGAGGGTCGGAAAACGTGTACGACCGTGCTGCCCTGGGAGACCCGCACAATATGGTGAAAGCTACACTGCCTGAACCCCAATAACCAAGCGGGATAACGCACTCCCCGTCGCTACCACGTTTAAGAGCGATGACAGCCGGATCGGACGGAATGCCGTTGGCCGTCTTAAACATTCCCCGGCTGAGCAGTGTTCAATGAGAGCACCAAGGTTGTGAATGGGGCACCTAAGTTGTGCTGTCACGTTCCTTACTGTGTAAACACGGGATTGCCTAAGGGACGCGAGTCCTATGGCAACGGAGCCACCGTAGTAGTCCGAGTCCGGGAAAGCCGGATACATGGCAAAGGGTGGCAGGTTACAACGATGTTTAAATTGAGAGGTACGCGAGATGCGAAACGCCGGAACAATCTTAGGCATCATCCGCAAACGTGGAGCCGAAGGTAAAGCACTGGATCAAATTTACCGGATGCTCTTCAACCCGGAGTTATATATTGCTGCTTATGCGAAGATCAGCAGTAACAAAGGTGCAATGACAAAGGGAATTACAGACGAAACCGTCGATGGAATGTCGCTGAGTAAGATTAATGACATCATCAGTCTTTTGCGCGATGAAAAGTATCAATTTTCACCAGCCAGAAGGGTCTATATCGAGAAAAAGAACGGGAAAATGCGACCGTTGGGCTTGCCAACATGGAGTGACAAGCTACTTCAGGAAGTTATGCGCATGATCCTAGAGGCTTACTACGAGCCTCAGTTCAGTCAATTTTCACATGGATTTAGGCCTAACCGAGGATGTCATACGGCGCTGACGGCTATCGTTAAAACATGGACTGCATCTACATGGTTTATTGAAGGAGATATTAAAGGATGTTTCGATAATATTGACCACAAAGTACTGCTCATGATTCTTCGTGGTAAAATAAAAGATAATCGTTTCATTCGGTTAATAGAGCGGTTGCTGCATGCTGGGTATATGGATGAATGGAAATACCATAAGACTTGGAGTGGCACACCTCAAGGTGGAGTACTAAGCCCCTTACTCTCAAATATCTATTTAAATGAACTGGACAGATATGTAGAGCAAGTTTTGTTGCCAAAATATAACAAAGGGAAAGCGAGGGCAAGAAATCGTGAGTACGAAGTTCTACATGGCATTGAGCATTACAATCGACGAATGGGGCGGATAGATATATCAATAGCGGCACGGAAAAAGAAACAAACGCTGCCGTCATTTGATCCCTATGATCCAAACTACCGACGTTTGCGCTATGTAAGATATGCAGACGACTTTCTGCTCGGATTTTCTGGCCCAAGATCGGAAGCCGAGGAAATAAAAAAGGAAGTATCTCAATTCCTTTCCAAAGAGCTGAACCTTGAAGTTTCCCAAGAGAAAACACTTATCACTCATGGAAGAACAGGTAAAGCCCGGTTCCTCGGGTACGACATTCAGGTAGGTCAGTGTGATACGTTCCGTAGCGGTAAGGACAGGCGCAGTGTTAATGGCAATATCCGATTACTAGTGCCAAGCGATATTGTCAGAAAACACAGTGAACGTTACTTTCTGAAGGGACGAGTCAGAAGACGCCCGGAATTATTGGAGGAAAGTGATTACACCATAATCCATAATTTCCAGACGCGTTTTCGGGGTTTGGCGAACTACTATCAACTAGCTTGTGACAGGAGTAAGAAGTTATCAAGCCTAAAAGGCATTATGTCACACTCTTTGATGATGACTTTGGCTAACAAACATAAAACGTGGGTTAGCAAAATTTATCAAAGATACGGTGTCAGGTGCCTTATGGCCAACGGTAAATACTACAAATGTATTCAGGCTAGAATTGACCGGATCAACAAACCACCACTGACAGCGACGTGGGGCGGCATATCCCTGGCTCGTAATAAAAACTATCGGTCTGTCGTGCTTCCAGATGAAAAAGAACTGCTCTTCTATGGGCGGGTTGAGCGACTGAAAGCGATGCTGGCCTCTGAATGCGAGATGTGTGGTGCAACCAGCAATATACAAGTTCACCACATCAGAGCGCTAAAAGACTTGGCTAAGCGGGGTAGGAAACCCACAGTGTCGCAGAAAAGAATGGCTGCAAGGCGGCGAAAAACGCTGGTTGTATGTCATTCATGCCATGTCGCTATTCATCAGGGCAAACTCTGAGCAATTTGTGGATTGTTGTAACTGGAGAGCCGGATGCGATGAAAGTTGCACGTCCGGTTCGGAGAGGGGCTGACGGAAAAGTACCATAAGGTAACTCGCCGGCAGCCTACTCTACTATGGTATTCGGTCAATCGTTCGGTGATGTTCGTGTGCCTCACAAAGGAGACGTAATAGGGCAGGTGATCGAAGGGGCTTATGAAGTGCTCGGTATATTTGACCGCGTTGATAATGACCTCGATACCATGAAATGTATTTCACTTACCGAACGCGATCAGGAATTATTTGCGCGGGCGGCCTTAAGTTACCGCTACGAATATGAAGATAAATCACCGATTACGGCGTCACAGGTTTTGCGGCCGCGTCGGCGTGAGGATTACGACAACGATTTATGGACGACATTCCAGCGCGTTCAAGAGAACATGATTAAAGGTGGATTGCCGGGTAAAAGTGCTACCGGGAAAAATACCCGGACACGAGCGGTCAACGGTATCGATGGCGATATAAAACTGAATCGTGCGTTATGGCTGATTGCGGATGAATTCAAAAACCGAATGAAATAACAAGGTGCCCCGGTAATGACGCCCATCAATACCGGGGCCGGACACTGCTACAGAACGTACAGTTAATACAACTCGGACAGTATGAAATAACGGGGTGAAAGATGCAAACGGAAAATTTTCGGGTATGCAGTACGGCACATTTTACATCGGCGGATAACCGGTTGTTAGCGACAATGGCAGGGCAAGAGGCTTTTTATTCTTGGGTGGTTAACATCCATTACGGTTATATTCTTGTGCTGACGGACTATCGGTGGCGGTTACGGGTGTTAAAGTCGCAAGGTGCTTCTAAGGCACTGAGGCGTTTTTTAATTCACCAGATTAAATATCACCGTATAGGCTACATCCATTTTGATTGTGATGCGCCAATTGTTCCACGCTACGACATTTTTGACTGGTAGCGCGCTGATAAGATCCGCCCCCATCGAAGGGGCGGATCTTATTTTCCCCGCCCGCCCAGCGGGAAATAAATTTCCCGCTTCCGCTGCCCCATAGGGGCGCCCAGGTTAGCACCAAAAACGCGGACGTTTTTGGCAGAGACATTCGCACTTAGTTAGCCGCTTACCCACATCTACACAATCGAGGTTATTTCACCTTGCTCCGGTGAAATAACCGCTCCCGCTCATTTCCCATTGTGGTGATGGGAAACTTCGCTGGCTCTCTCTCATGTGCATATGTGGATAAACTACGGGTTCTGAACGAGGAGGGGTTGTTGCTTGCTGGCTTTTATCGCCCGGTAGGTCTTCTCGATTTTAGTCGCATACTTGTAACGTCGTTGCGCCTGTTTGGGGGAGTCTTTAAATCCTGCATTATATGCCCCCACGGCCTGCCAGCTTGCTCCCCACTTCTTAAATGCAATCGCGAGATAATAAGCACCGGTGTAGATGTTCATACACGGATCTTGCTTGAGGTGACGTTCTGAAACCCCTATCAGCGAGAGCGAGTTAAAATGCTGAGAGTCAATTTGCATTAACCCGACACCGTAGCCTGTGGTTGGGTTTGGACCTATAGCAACGGGATTAAAACGAGACTCGTTCCATGAAATAGCCCGTAAAAGGTCCGGGTCGATGTGATAATCCCTGCCAGCCATGTCAAAACAATCAGCGAGTGTGGCCGATGAACTAAATAACATGAGTGCTGCGATGATTTTCTTCATGGTTTTCTTAAAATCCCTAGTCCTGGTGAAAATCTAGCCTTTTCCGGATCTCGAGTCAACAAATTCGCGCTCCTTGAGGTAACTACATCACACCCCACGCAAAATTTAATTTTGCAGATTTTACTATTTAAATCATTATGATATAAATAATTTGTATTTAAGTAACTTTGCTTTTATAAAAAATTAGAGTCCTTAAGGACTCCTCTTAGAGTCGCCTATCAAGTCTATGAACAGCTCTGTATAGAGTTATTCATAAATTTCATATCAATAAAGAGAGTCGCCTCTAGAGTCGTCTTGCGACTATTTGCTTTTAAAGCTATTATCAGACTCGCAATTAGAGTCGCTAATGGTTTACTTATGACCATTTAAAAAACATACAGTTTGTCTGAAAATAAATAATACCACGGAGTGAAACTATATGGCCAGAATTCAAGCATATGTCAGCAAGGAAGCGGTTGAGAAAATTCACGTGATTGTTGAACAACGCCGTCAAGAAGGCGCTGCAGAAACCGAGGTAAGTACTTCTAGTGTTATTTCTATGCTTCTGGAGCTCGGTCTCAGAGTATATGAAGCACAGATGGAAAGAAAAGATGATCCTTTTAATCAGACAGAGTTTAACAAGGTTATTCTGGAAAATGTATTAAAAACTCAACTTGCAATGGCAAGAGTTCTTGGTGCAAGCACATTAGCCCCATATGTTGCAGATAAACCAAAACTTAATAATTATCAACAAATTATTTCTGAAATAAAAGAATCTGTTAATGACGAGTTAGCTAAATTTTTTATAGACATTGATTCAGATAGCAATAGTGAATGAGATATTAATAATAATTGAATTACCTCATTCCATTTCATGTTATGAGGTAATAATGTTTTATTTCTACTTGTTAAGGCATTCAATTATTTCAATTGCTAATCTTTTTGCCTCATCAACTTTCTTAGATAATTTCTTCTCTTCTATTACGGAACTATAAAATTTATTTTTGGTAGGGTTGGTTCTGTTTCTATGCATTTCAAGAAGATCTGACGCTAAATCATCATCTATTGTATAGAAGTAATACTCTGGATAATCCAATAAATTGGCTATTTTAACTACTAAGCTGAAAGGCGGCTCTGTTCTGCCGACTTCGTAACTTGACAGTCTTGAACTTGAATTGGCCCCTTGTATACCTACAAGTTCAGCCAGTTGCTCCTGTGTGTAACCATTTGATATTCTGGCATATTTTAGTCTTTTTGGTATCATGAGCCCCTCCTTTATTATGATTTTACATAGTGTTAGGAGGTGGGAAATCCACATAATCAAGAACTGTTGATAATGTGTAGTTGATGATGTGCTATGTTTATTTCATCATCTGATGTCTTTCATGTATCATCTTTTAACAAACCATCACTATTATTTGATCATGAGTATGCCATGAATAATACCGAGATAATAAAAAAGAATATAAACTACCTTCTCTCTTCGAGGAAGGAGACTCAAGTTTCTCTAAGTGATGGTGCCGGTGTTAATCGAACTACTATATATAAGATCCTTGAAGGTAGGGTTGAGCGCGTTCAAGAAAATACTCTTCGAAAAGTAGCAGGGTTCTTTGGTGTTACATTTAAAGAAATACAATCTGTTGATTTACAAGAAAAGGAATTATCTAATAGGTTAGTTACCATCGATGGTAACATGAACCCATTGGCGGTTCCGATTATTAAAGATACAACAATACTCTCCGCAGTAAACGCAAAAATAGGACGGTTAGTTATGTCATCACCTATAACATATTTCTTTGGTGAAGGTCCTAATGTTGTCGGAATCCTTCTAACAAAAGAGATAAAAGGATACTATAATAAAGGTGATGTGATCATCGTTCGCCGTGAGTCTATCATTCGTGAGGCAAATGTTCTTGTAGTTACCCCAAGCAAGACTTTGAAGGTTATTGATGGTAGTTCGGCGCATTTAGTTGCTGAGGATGTTGTTGGTACAATAATCGAGGAAAGGTATGGAAGCGAATATAAAATATAAGCTGATAGGGTTTGATATCCTAAATGGAAAAGCTAATGTTATGGTATTGAATACTGGGCGTGTTATGTCAATGCCCTACGAAAGGTTGCTATCCTCAGAGGTGATTGATGATTTCAATGCTAGAGAGGTGTCGGCAGTTTGTCGAAAAATATATGGCTCTGGTGAAAGTGTTAAAACTGAGTATGAGTTCAAGGATAGAAATGAAAAACAGTGGCTAACTTATGTCGCATTTTGTTTGGTTATTAGCGTTTGTTATATATTTAGTAATATAGCTGCAGTTAAGCCAGTTCACATACAATATTTTGATTTAATAATTACTCCTGGTACTTTTGTTTATCCTTTTACATTCTTAGTGGTAGATCTACTAAACGAATTTTATGGATTTAGACTGGCAAGAAAAGCTATATACATGTGTGTTGTCGCTAATGCTGCAATCTTAGGGTTGCTTTATGTTTCTTTGAAATTACCTGTTATACCCGAATGGATATTCAATGGTCCATATAATAGTCTTATTAATCAAATACAATCAACATTTCTTGCCTCCACTATTGCATTCCTTACCTCCGAACTTGCAAATTCATATGTGCTCTGTAAAATAAAGGAGCTTACAAACTCTCGTTACTTATACATAAGGATCTTGTCCAGTATATTCGTAGCCTCTGTTATCGATAGTGTTGTTTTTTGCTTCATTGCATTCAGTGGCTTGATGACAAACGAACAAATAATAGGAATTATTGCCGTTCAAGTAATAATAAAATTATTGTATGCGATTGTTAATGTTTTCCCTGCTTATGGAGCAAGGTATCTATTTAATAAATACCTCACTCAAGAATAAAACTTATTTAATTAAACAGGCCTGTTTTTTTTGCAGGCTTTTTTGTGTTTCTTCTTTATCATGCATGTATTCATTAAAACCTCTTAAACGTAAAAAACATGCATCACATTTCCCACAGCCAAAACTTTTAACCCCATTATAGCAAGTTAAAGTCTCATCTCTGATGAGTTCCAAATATCCCATATTGTCAGCTAATGCCCATGTTTCAGCCTTGTTTAGTGACATTAGTGGGGTTACAAACCTGATATCTTTTCCTATACCTAAGGTTACTGCGTTGTTTAGTGCTTTTACAAAAACATCACGGCAGTCCGGGTAGCCTGAAAAATCTGTTTCACAGACACCTGTTATCACATCCTCTGCATTGATTTGAAATGCATAGATCGCGGCCAGGGTAAGGAATACGATGTTTCTGCCAGGAACAAAAGTCGATGGTATTCCCTCCGAACCAGTTTTTTTATGTTCTGGCACTTCTATCTCATTCCTAGTCAAACTACTTATTGCTAGCTCATTGATTATATTTACATCTAAAATTTTATGCGAGCTTACGTTTAGCTTCTTTGCTATTTGTTCCGCTATTTTTATTTCTTCACTGTGACGCTGGCCGTAGTCGAAAGTTAAACAGTGCACGGAGTCATACTCAGCAAGAGCCTTAACTAAGCATGTAGTCGAATCCTGACCACCACTAAATACAACAACTGCTGATTTATTTTTCATATTAAATCCTTTTTATTCAATTGGATAAAATCAAAAAGCATCACATGATGTCTTTTGTGTTGCTTTGTTGTCAAATGTAACCTACAGTTTCATTGTTTTAGTTCAATCAGTCAAACCATTGGTTGCTGTTAATGAGCCTCGCGCAGATCTATTTCATTACTTTTCCTTCGCAGGGTTTCATTGCAATTAACTGATTTTATGTGTTTTTTTATGAATTGGCTTCAAGTGGTCACATTTTAAATAGTTTCTTTTTATCAAAATATCTTTAATTTTCATAATGTAAGGAGGTGCTGAAAACTGTTCAAATAATCTCATTTCATAACAGGTCATGGATGTTTTTCTATAGCATCCAAAGATTTACTTCATTCAAGGATAATTTAAATGAATGCTTCATTAAGCGCTCAGGGGCCTGCTGTTGCCCAAAGTCAGGGATTTTCACTCAGCAAGATGTTCTCACGTCAACGCGTGGTGAATTTCCTCAAGTTCCTGCTGCCGATGGCGGTTCTGGCCGCGTTCTTCCCACAGGTGGCCCTCGCGGCGGGTGCCGACATGCTCAAACCCGGTGATGCCACCGTCAAGGCCACCGCAGGCAGCGGCTCTACCATGTACAAGTGGATCATCCTCGGTGAAGTCGTGGCCGGTCTGGTGCTGTACGTTCTGACGCACAGCTTCAAGTTCCTGTTCGGCTTCATCATTCTGTCCATCATCGGCAACGTCGGCATGAAGGTAGCCGGTTATTAAGGAGGCGTTATGTCGGGGGACGATATTAATACTTACCGTTTCCCGAAAACACTGAACAACCAGGGCCGTTGGTTTGGTTTAACCCCTGACGAATTAATTCCCATCGTGTTGTCTGCCTGCTGGTTCTTTTGGCAGGGAAAACAGATAGCGGGAATTATCGTGGCGGCGCTGGTTTATATGGCAATACGCAAAATTAAAAAAGGGAAGGGCAGTGTCTGGTTGCGCGATTTGGGCTACTGGTATCTGCCAACCTTCATGTTGCGTGACCTTTATAAAAAAGTGCCGCCATCGTGTTTTCGGCAATGGATCAAATAGGGTAAGGGAATGAAGCATTCAGCCAGACTTAATTCCAACAGGATCATCGCACTGAGCTTCATTCTGCTCGGCGTGCTTTTATTCCTGAGTATTATTGCCATCGTCATTCTTTCCATTACCAATCATAACCTGCAGGGCGACCGGCAAGTCGTTACCACTCCCATGCTGTTCAACGCGCCGTTTGCCGTGTCGGAGAACAGCATGGATGCAAGCTACCTCGAACAGATGGGACTGAGCTTTGTGGCGCTGCGCCTCAACGTTACGCCCGAAACGGTGGATGCCTCGCACCAGTTCCTGCTGACGATGGTCAAACCCGCCTCCCAGAAGTCACTCAAACTTGCCCTGATCAAAGAAGCCAACCAAATCAGGAAGAATGACGTTAACGCGGCCTTCTTTAAAACCGGCATTCGCGTGTACCCCGCCGAGGGTCGCGTCGACATTCGCGGTGAGCTCAAGACCTGGTTCGGCGACGGTAAGCCGGACTCGGTGCTCAAACATTACTCCCTCTATATCGATCGCAGCGAAGGCGTGACGTGGCTGGCCAAATTTGTCGAGGTATCCGATGAGAAAAAATAACCCCATCCTTGGTTTGCTGCTGATGGCGCCGCTGTTTGTCGCGGGTGCGGCCCATGCCGGCACGGTGCTGGCGCCGGTCACCATCCCGTTACAGAACGGCAGCCAGGCTTCCGTGGCGCTGAGCAACAGCGAACCCAACCTGTTCAACGTGCCTGGCGATACCGTGCTGGCGGTGTCCGGTGTGGACGAGAACCTGGTGCGGTATGAGCCGACGGCTAATGGCGGATTGGTGCTCAGCACGCTGAACAAGAAGCCATTCACCTTTGTTATCGAGACCGAGCGCGGCATGAACTTCTCCATCCGTGCTGTGCCCCGTGCCGGCAGTGGACGCACATTCCAGCTGGTCAGTGAGTCGCGCGGCGTGTCGGAGCCGGCCCGTATCTGGGAACAGTCACAGCCGTATGAGTCGATGCTGGTCGACCTCAATAAATCGCTGATGGAAGGCGGGTTGCCAGCGGGGTATGGCCAGGTGCCGGTGACCTCAGAGCGGCTGGCAGCACCTTACGGCCTGCGGGCAGAGGCGGCTCAGGTCTGGAAAGGCCATAACCTCAAGGTGGTGCGTTTTACCGTCACCAACCCGGGTACCTCCGTGCGTTGGGTGAACGAGCATGATTTCTGGACGGCCGGTGTACGCGCCGTGATGTTCGATACGCCCACGCGTCAGATTATTGCCGGCGGTCGCGCAGGCGTGTGGGTGACCTTCTCCGGGGAGGCTGCTGATGGCCAACATTAATGTCATCGTCAAGCGCAAACAGTTTTTATGGGCCGCCGGTGTTGCGCTGGGGTTGGCCGCGGCGGTGGGCGTGGGCTGGTACGTGTCGCAGGACAGTGAGGCTGATGCGACGCAGGCCAGCGAGCCTGCCCCCGACCTGACCGGCGTGGTGGACAATACCTTCGGCGACCGGGCGACCGACAATGCCATTGCCAATACGCAGGCGGCTCAGGCCGAAATCAACAAGCAATTCAGTTCACTGCGCCAGGAAATCGACATGCTGAGCAAGGCGCGGCAGGAAGACCAGAAGCGTATCTCCACGCTGGAAGACGAAAATCGCAAACTCAGCGACCAGACAGGCGGTGCCGGGCAGCCAACACCAGGGCAAACCACGCCGGGCGCCGCCACCTTACCTCCTTTGGCTGGCGGGGTGACGCCGGAAGGGGAGCCGATGCCATCAGCCTACCCGCCCGTGCCGGGCGGGGCGGTGCCGCCGCCCACGGCGTTTTATCCCGGGCGCGGTGATGTGTCACCGCCCGCCGTGGACTACAGGCCCATACCGGTACCGGGACAGCTGTACCGCAAGGTACTGCGCCCAAAGGACACCGGCCCGAAAAAGAAAAAATATCCCTATATCCCGACCGGCAGCTTCGCCAAATCGATGCTGATTGAAGGGGCGGATGCCAATGCCTCGGTTATCGGCAATACCGCCACGGTGCCGATGCAGGCACGCATCATTGGGCGGGTGGAAATGCCGAACGGTCGTACCTCCAACATGAACGGGTGCTTCGTCAGCATGGAAGCCTACGGGGATGTCTCCAGTGAGCGCGCCATCGTACGCCTGCGCAAAATGAGCTGCATGTTTGGCGATGACATCATCGACCAGCCTCTGGATGGCCATGTCAGCTTTATGGGCAAAAACGGCGTCAAGGGTGAGGTGGTGATGCGTAACGGCAAGGTGCTGGGCTTCGCCTGGGGTGCCGGCTTCCTGGACGGTATCGGGCAGGGCGTCAACCGCGCGTCTCAGCAGACGGTCGGGGTGGGTGCGGTTGCCGGCGTCAGTGCCGGGGACGTACTCCAGTCGGGTGTCGGTGGGGGCGTGAGCAAGGCGGCGCAGACATTGAGTGACTACTACATCAAGCGTGCCGAGCAGTATCACCCGGTTATCCCGATTGGCGCCGGCAATGAAATCACCGTGGTGTTCCATGAGGGCTTCCAGTTGAAAACGCTGGACGAGATGGCGGCTGAAGAGGCGCAGCAGCCTGCAAGGGAGACGCAGGGTGACCCTTCGCGCGAGCCTGCCGGCAAGCATCTCAATGGGTTTTCCACCGACGACATGATGAAAAAACTGGGCAACATCGACCCGGCACAATTCGGTGTTGGCGCAGGGAGTGGGCAGTGATGGATATAAAAGAGCGGAAGTCCATGCTGCGGGCGTTAATGCATTTGTCTGAAGTTTATTCACGGTTTGGAAACATTCCACATTTCAGCGTGGTGGGCTGGTTGGTGATGGGGGGCATTATCGCGGTGGTGGAGTGGTTTTGGTATTCGAAGGGGGGCGGGTTGCTCTCTGGGATGTTGATAATTGCTCTGATTTTTATTGTGCATTGGGAGCTTACCCGACTCACTCGTCCCTCCGTCGTACAGGAAATATCCCGGTTGTTGACTCGTTATCCTGCCAGGCAGCAGTACGAATACCCGTCGTTGCTCCGGGACCTTGAAATAGGGACTCCAGAACTGCCAGCGGCGATAAGCAGCTTTCACGACAGAGTCCTTATTCAGAGTTGGGGCAGGAAGTTAAGAGTCTGGGCTTATGAGGAATATTCCCTGCTGGGGAACACGCAGGCCGCGATGGACTTTTCGGGACAACCGGATGAAGCCCATGCCGAAACCGCAAAAACGCTGCTGGAGAATACCCATCACACGGTGGTGGCGTTCCGCAAACCTGCACCTGATCAACAAGAAAACAAGGAGGCAGACCGATGAGTGACAACAAACCCAACATCAGGCACTTCGATGATTTTCCTTTTACAGGCAGCGGCTCTGTCGATGCAGGGAACATGATCGTTTATGGCCAGACTGGCGCAGGAAAAACGACGCTGATGCAGTCAATCGTTGGTAAATACAGTGCCGATGCCGTGCGACACGGCATTTATCTTGCACCGACACCGCCTTTGGATGATGAGGATAAATCATGACAGAGCGAAAGACGGCGGGGCTATATGTCTTTTTATTGCTGGCCTGGTGGGGATGCTGGCTGGCGTTAAATGCGTGGCGAATTGAGCACCTGCTGACCGACGCGGATAAGTGGGCCGGTTTTCGGCGAGACATTCTCTGTTGCGTGGTGTCGTCGGCGATCTCTGTGGTTTTCTTGATGATAAATGACGAGAAAAGACTCGCTGTTTACGGACTGCTGGGCTGCCTGGCACTGATAGTGGCCATCTCGACCGCGTTCGTCGTCGGTGATGCTTTTATTCATTGGAAATTAGATATGTCGCTGTTCTCGATAGCGATTTCAGGGGCTGGGTTGGCGATGGCGGTGATATTGCCGTTCGTGACTTTCCTCATGGCAAGGCCTTAAGGGGGCTAAATGAATACGAACATCATGAAATCACTATTTTTACTTCCCGTCGTGGGCGGCGTATTACTGCTTTCCGGCTGCGCCGGCACCAGCAGCGAATTTGGCTGTAACGCCACATCGTCGGACAGCTGTATGACCATGGGACAGGCCAACGAGAAGGCCAAATCACTTGAAGAGGGCAGCGACGCAAAGCCGGCTGCGGCCGCATTGCCACGCCTGGCTGACGGTAATTTCGCCTCTGTCGGGCGTGATACCGGTCCTGTGCCGGTGAGAACAACGGCACCTTCTCGACTGTTGCCGCGCAGTGCGGTCGCACCTGCTCCGGTGGCGACAATCCCGGTGAGCCCATCGGTGGCGGTGATGACTACCACGTCGACCTGCACCTTACCGCGCTGTGCCGGTGTCGGCAGCACGCGCCCTGACCGCCGGCCAGAGCAGACCGCCCAGCTGTGGATAGCGCCCTGGATTGACAGTCAGGACGTGTATCACCAGCCCGGCAAGGTGTTGTTTGTGGTTAAACCCGCTGCCTGGGGCCAGCCCCGCGCCGTGTATTGAAACGCACTCTGAGGGTGAAAATAAAGATGAAGCACATTGACCACATTCCGCTTCCAGTTGTGTCTGATTGGGAAAACCTCAACTGGTTTACATCCGGTACTGCCAGTGAAGACACGTTGATATGGACGCAGGCGATGGCTCTCCAGGTGCTAGATGGTGGTGGGGTGGTTTGGCTCAAGGGTATGGGCGAGTCGCACAAGGCGTTCTGCAGCCGTGTCGGAGGGGCCTACAAAAACGGGCGCTCATTATCATTAAACCCGTTTGCCAATGTCACCCGAGAAACGTTATCGGTGATGGACGAGTCGTTGCGTGAGCTGCTGTGCATTATGGCATGTCCGAACGGCCAACTCGAAGAGGTGCTTGAGTTACTGCTCCTCGAAGCGGTCACTGAGTTATGGCCACACTATCAGCAAGATATGCGTATCGACCATGTGATCGAATTCCTGAAGGCGCATCAACGTAAAATGAGCATGCAGTACGCGGCACAGATAGTCGATCGCATCGATGGCGTCGTCACTCAGCTCAACAAGTATACCACCTGGGGGCTTTACAGCGCGTATTTCAGCAGCTCCGAACCGGCACTTGAGGAATCCGAGCCGTTCATGGTCACCGATATGCTTGACCTGCATACGCAGGATGATCTGCTGACCGTGGGGCTATGCTCGATGATGCTTCGTCATGAGAGCCTGATGTATGACAGACCACGACGTCAACGCAAGATGGATATCACGGATGGGTGCTGGGAACGGCAAAGCGGTACCAGTGACAGGCTCGGCGTATTTGTAGAACAGCGGTATCGAATGGCGCGCCGTTTCAATGCTTCGTACGGAACTGTGAGTAAAAATCTTCGCGATAAGAACAGGAATTTTGCGTTGCTGAACGCCTTCAACAATAGCGCCTTTACGTTCACGCTAATGCAGGATATCGACGCGTTATCTTTATTCAGGGGGGAAGAGCTGGAGACATTTAGTTCCCAGGAATGGGCGTTGATTGAGGCGTTAGCGACGCCAGAACAGGCCGAGCACATCACCTTCTTATTGAGTAAAGGAAAGTACAGTCGTTTACATAGCCTCCGGTCCGACCTCATTGAAACGGTTGCAAAACGACGGGTAAAAGTGAGCAACGTGGAGGGTGAAGCCTAATGAATTTGCTCGAAAAAGTCACCCATACCGCCAACAGCTTGCTGTCGGCGCTCAAAATGCCTGATGCGGCCAGTCAGACCAATCAGGTGCTCGGGGATATGCGCTTCCCGCAGCTGAGCAGCTTGCTGCCGTATCGCGACTACGACGAGAGCTCGGGGCTGTTCATCAATGATGGTTCCATCGGTTTTATGCTCGAAGTGCAGCCGCTGACCGGCGCCAGCCCGACCGAGGTCATGGCCATCGAAAGCCTGCTGCGAACCAAGCTGCCGCGCGGCGTGCCGTTTTCCATTCACCTGATGTCCAGCAAACGCGTGGGCGACCTTATCGACTCCGGTCTGCGGGACTTTTCCTGGTCTGGACGGGAGGCGGTAAAATTCAACGCCATCACCCGCGCCTATTACCTGACGGCGGCGGAAGACCGCTTTTCGCTGCCGCCCGGCATCGATATCCCGTTAACCCTGCGTAACTACCGGGTGTTTATCTCGCTGTGCATCAAGGCAAAGCGCAATAACAAGGCGGCCTTTGTGCAGATGGAGAACCTGGTCAAGGTGCTGCGCGCCTCGCTGATGGGGGCCAAGATGCCCACCCGGTCGGTGGCGGCTGACGACTTTATCAACGTGGTGGGCGAGATGATCAACCACGACCCCGACCAACTGTATGACACGCCGCGTACCCTCGATCCGTATCAGGATTTGAATTTCCAATGCATCGACAACGGCTTTGGCATGAACGTTTATCCGGACTGCCTCAAAATCAACCTGCGCAGTGCCGGTCGCGAACGCGAGAGCGTTTCACGGGTGATGAACTTCCAATTGGAGAAGAACCCGGACATGGCGTTTTTGTGGGGGAGTGCCGACAGCTACGGCAACTTGCTGAACCCCGAACTGTCGATTGCCTGCCCGTTCATCATCACGTTGACGATGGTGGTCGAAGAGCAGGAGAAGAACCAGTTTGAAGCCAATCGGAAGTACCTCGACCTGGAGAAGAAGTCCCGCACCTCCTACGCCAAGGTGTTTCCCAACGTGGTGGAAGAAGCCAAAGAGTGGGGGACATTACGTCAGGAACTCTCCTCCAACCAGACGGCGCTGGCGTCCTACTTCTATAACGTCACGGTGTTTTGCGAAGACGACGACAACGTGGCGCTGCGCTGCGAGCAGGACGTGATCAACAGCTACCGCAAGAACGGTGTCGACCTGATTGCGCCGCGCTTCAAACAGCACTGGAGCTTCCTGGCCAGCCTGCCGTTCATGGCCCATCACGGCGTGCTGGACGATTTGCGCAAGCACGGCGCGGTACACCGCGCCAAGACGCTCAACGTGGTCAACCTGATGCCCATTGTGGCAGACAACCGTCTGGCCCCCGCCGGGTTGCTGGCGCCGACCTACCGCAACCAGCTGGCGTTTATCGATATTTATTCCGAGGTGATGGACAACACCAACTACAACATGGCGGTGTGTGGCACCTCTGGGGCGGGAAAGACCGGGCTGATACAGCCGATGATCCGCAGTGCGCTCGACACCGGCGGGGTGGCCTGGGTGTTCGACATGGGCGATGGCTACAAGTCGCTGTGCGAGAACATGGGCGGTGTGTATATCGATGCCCAGACGCTCAAGTTCAACCCCTTTGCCAACGTGGTCGACATCAACGAGTCGGCAGAGCGCGTGCGTGACCAACTGTCGGTGATGGCCAGCCCCAACGGCAAGCTGGGCGAAGTGGCAGAGTCTCTGCTACTGATGGCGGTGAAAGCCGCGTGGCTGAGCAAAGAGAACAAGGCGCGCATCGATGACGTGGTGAGTTTTTTGCGCGACGCCATGGATGACGCCGAACTCAGTAAAACCCCTGAGGTGCGCTATCGCCTGCATGAAATGACCATCCTGCTCGACAAATATACCCAGGGCGGCATTTACGGCGACTTCTTCAACTCCGACCAGCCGACGCTGCGAGACGACGCCAACATGGTGGTGCTGGAGCTGGGGAGCCTCAAGTCGCGCCCCAACCTTCTGGTCGCCGTGATGTTCTCCCTCATCATCTATATCGAAGGCCGCATGTACCAATCGTCGCGGTCGGCCAAGAAGCTGTGTGTGATTGACGAAGGTTGGAAGCTGCTGGACTTCAAAACCGAGAAGGTCGGCGACTTCATCGAGGAAGGGTACCGCACGGCCCGTCGTCACTACGGCGCGTATATCACCATCACACAGAACATCAAGGACTTCGAGTCAGAGGGGGCCAGCAAGGCCGCAAAGGCGGCCTGGGCCAACTCGTCGTACAAAATTATCCTGATGCAGGATGCGCAGGAGTTCAAAAAGTACAACCAGGAGTACCCGGACAACTTCAGTCAGTTGGAAAAGGACGTCATCGCACGGTTCCAGTCCGCCAAAGATCAGTGGTTCAGCTCGTTTTTGCTGATGGTGGGCGGGCGCAGCTCCTGGCACCGATTGTTTGTCGATCCGCTCAGTCGTGCCCTGTATTCCTCACAGGGCAAGGACTTTGAGTTTATCCAGAGCCGACGCGAGCTGGGGGTATCGGTCCACGATGCGGTTTATGCGTTGGCGCAACGCAACTTCGCCGATGAGATGGCCCGCCTGGAGCTGTGGGTTGAACATCATGCTAATCCGAGGGCGGCCGCATGAAGAGAACAGGATTGCAGGTGATTGAGCAGGGTAACGCGCGCGGGCAGCAGTCAGACCGCCGACTGGTGTTGTGGGGCTGTGGGGCGGTGATGCTGGCCGTGCTATTGAGCAGTCTGGTGACGCTGTGGCTGGTACACCGTCAGCCGGTCACGGTGAGCTTTGCCATGAAGCAGACGCTGGATGCCTTTTACCAGAGTGCGGGCAAACAGTCGCTGTCGCCCGAGCAGAGCAAGATATTGTCCGACCGGTTTACCGATGCCCTGCAAACCAGCCTGATGGATTATCAGGCGCGCAATAACGTCATCATCCTGGTCTCGCCGGCGGTCGTCGGCGGTGCCAAAGACGTGACGCGCGAGATACAGCACGACGTCGCCCGTCGCATGCAGACTACCGGACGGGCACAACCTAAATCTGGGAGCGCGAAATGAATCTGAGCCTATGGGGCAAGTTTCTCATTGTTGGCGTGATGGCTGCATGTTGGGCAGCGATGTACTGGCCAACGGATAAGGCGGACGTCTCTCAGGGCATGATATCGCCGGGCGGTTTCAATGACGTCCAGCGGGCCGAGTTTGGTGAGGCGGCAAAGGACTATCTGCTGGCACATCCGGACATCCTGCTGCAGATGAGCGAAAAGCTTGAAGCACAGCAGCAGAGTGCGGCCAATCGCACCGTGCAAGCCGCGTTGACCACACAACCCGCGCTGCAGGCGGCGCTGTTGCACGATCCTGCGACGCCGGTTATCCATCCAGACGGCGCCGTAACCCTGGTGCAGTTCTTCGACTATCAGTGCATTTGGTGTGCCCGTATGGCACCGGTGGTGGCCGACTTCGTGCGTGACAATCCCGATGTGCGGTTTGTGTTCAAAGAGTTCCCGATTTTTGGGAGCCGCTGGCCGATGTCGGTGCAGGCGGCACGCACCGGCCTGACGCTGTGGCAACTCAAGGGTGGCGATGCCTATCTGGACTACCACAATGCGGTCTTTGCGTCCGGCGAGAACGAAGGGCGACTGTCGCAACCGACGGTCAATTCCGCCCTCACTGCTGCCGGTGCGGCACCGATGACGCTGCTGCTTGAGACGGAGAAAACGCTGTTGGCCACGCGAGAGCTGGCGCAGCAGTTGAACATCAGCGGTACGCCGGCCTTTATCGTCATGCCGACCCACAATGCGCGGCCAGAGCAGGTGACGCCGCTGTATGGCGCGGTCGATGTGAAGGCACTGCAAGCCGCTGTCATGCAAGCGAAGCAAGGAGGCCAGTGATGCGGTGCATTGGCGTGGTGCTGTCGTTGTCTTTGCTGTCAGGCATGGCGTTCGCCAAAGACTTCGGGCGGCTGGGTGACCAGTGGCCGGTACTGGAGACCGATATGCTCGACTTTATGCAATCGCAGATGCAGTCGCGTGTCGATGACGGCTCCTGGGGCCGCGAAATGGATGCGTTCAAGCAGCGTGTCGAACGCAACAGTCAGCGTCCGGCACCGGTTGAGGGACTCGGCAACAGTGCGCGCTATGAAGAACGCTTCTTCGACCCCAGCGTACAGTTATCCGCCGATCTGAAAGACGACAAGGGGCGGGTGTTTGCGCGCAAGGGCGATGTGATCAACCCCCTGGCCACCGTGCCATTTGCGCAGACCTTGTATTTCATCGATGGCGACGATCCGCAGCAGGTCGCCTGGATGAAGGCACAGAAGCCGGAGACCCTGATGGTGAAAATCATTCTGGTCAAGGGGGATATCCCCCAGACCTCTGAGCGGCTCGACAGCCGCATCTACTTTGACCAGGGCGGCGCGCTCTCACGGCGATTCGGCCTGACGACGGTGCCGGTGCGCATCACTGCTGCACCGAGCGGCCTGCGACTGCGTATCGAATCCATTCCGGCCGATGACCGGACGCATTGAGAAGGAGGGTGGCATGTTTGTAACCCGAAAAACCCATGAAGTCAGTGAACGGCAGTTACACATCTGCCGGGACTTGCTGTCACACCGCGAAAGCGAGCTGATGGCCATCCGTCAGGCCGCGTCTGCGCACGGCGGCGTCTACAAATGCATTCTGGAATGCCGTGAGGTGGCCCACGCGTTGCGCGAGTGCGAGCCTGCGGGGCAACCCGGCAGTTACACCTATCTGTTCGACAAACTGGCGCTTATCGACCGTCTGCTAAACAGGCTGGCGGCGCTGTTACCCCCGCAGGATGAGGCGCGTCATACGGCCCGCATCGTTGCTGAACAAGACGCGCAGGCGATGTATCACGTCGACACTGCGGATGTTGAGGGGGCAAAACCATGAGTCGCGGGCTGGCCGGTGTGCTGTTGATGCTGGGCGTACTCTTTTCATCGTCAGCGCTGGCGGTAGATCCTGCGTGCCAGGGGCGGTTCGTCAACCCGGTCACCGATATCTGCTGGCGATGCCTGTTTCCGATTTCCATCGGCAGCGTGCAGGTGGCGGCAGGGGATGTACCGGATACGTCCAACCCCGGCAGTCCCATCCAGTTTTGTCCGGTACCGCCGCCTATTTTTCAGCGCATCGGCATGGCTATGGGGTTCTGGGAGCCGATGGCCATGACGGATGTGACCCGCGCGCCGGGCTGCATGGTCAATCTGGGCGGTTTTGGCGTCAACCTCGGCAAAATCGGTACCGGCACCGGTGGAAGCACTGCCAAGGGCGATGTGACTACCGCGTTTTACCACGTCCATTGGTACAAGTACCCGCTAACCGCGTGGCTGAACATCATTACCGATGCAGGCTGCAAACAGGGCGGCGACCTGGATATCGCGTACCTGTCAGAAATCGACCCCACCTGGGTGGACAGCAGCCTGACGTCCATTTTGAATCCGGAAGCGGTGATTTTTGCCAACCCCATCGCGCAGGGAGCCTGCGCCGCCGATGCCATCGCCAGTGCGTTTCACAAGCCGCTCGACTTTTTGTTCTGGTGCGCCGGCAGTCAGGGCTCGATGTACCCGTTCAACGGCTGGGTGGCAAAAGAAATCAGTCCGCTGCAGTCGTCGGTGCTGGTGACGGAGCGCATGGCGTTCAAGCTGCACCGGCAGGGGCAAATATTGAACTCCATCGGCGCGGACGTTGCGGTCTGCTACGAGTATCCGTCACCGATTATGCCCAAAGAGCGCTGGCGTTATCAGATGGTGAACATGTACCCCGACAGCGCCCGGTGCCACCCTGTGGGGCGCAGCGTCATGCGCTGGGAAGTGGGTCACAACACGCCGATAAGCAAGAAGAATTTTGGTTATGTCATGTGGCGCAAACGCAACTGCGTCTTTTAATCAGGGAGTCAGGTGGGAATGAACATGCACATCAATAACGCCTTGCTGTTGACCGCCATGTTGGGATGCCTGAGTGCTTCGGTGTCTGCGACCCACGTGGCGAACACGACAGCCGCCGATGTAGCTGCACAAGGCAACGATAACCGTGACTGGCTGCGGGAGCAGGAAAAACGGTCCTTCGACCTGCATAAAAACACCGCCACGCCGGCATTTTTGCACAACGCACCCCCACGGACGTCGGCGCTGGATGACCAGGGGTTTATTGACCAGTTGGTGGAAAAAAGACGGCAGGCCGCTGCCAATAGCCAACCTGCCGAAAACGCATTGTACTTCGTTTCTTTTTCTATTCCTCCAGAGGGTCTGAAGCTGATGTTACAGGAAACGCGGCGGTTCGGCATCCCGGCCACGGTGCGGGGGCTGATCAACAACAACCTGCGTGAAACGGTGCAGCGCGTGCAGGCATTGGTGCAGGGCGGCGGGGCTGACGGGGTGCAGATTGATCCGATGCCGTTTCGCGAGTACGGCATCGCGGCTGTGCCGGTTCTGGTGGTGCGGTGCGAAAAGGGGCTGGACGTGGTGCGCGGCAACCTGCGCATCGAAGAGGGCCTCAAGCGTATTGCCAAAGAGGGTGACTGCGCCGCCATGGCGAAAAAGCTGCTTGAACAGGGGGCGGTGAAATGATGGACGGCAAATCACTGACCCCACTGCTGATGCTGCATGCGCTGGTGCTGGCCACCCTGATGGGGGCTGTACGCGAGTGCCGCGCCGAAGGCGATGACGTCTATCGGCAGGGCAGTGACTTTGCCAACCAGATTGGCGGGCAGGGTACCGGCACGATAGAGGGGATGAAGCCCGGGGAGATCATCCCGAACTACACCGACAATCCGCAGGAAAAGGGCTATTACGGCGGCGTGAAAGCCAATGATGCCAACAATCTCAAAACCGACGGCGGCAACGCCTGGAGCCAGACCGAGGTCGGTCAGGCGGTGACCGATTCGGTGATGAAAAACCCCAAAGAGCCGATATCGCACGACGCGCCCTTTATTCAGGCTGGCAAGGATATTGCGGACAAGGCTGACAGTATCGTGGGTAAGACAGGACCGGACTGCAAGGCCGAACAAGTGACCCGCAGCACATTCACCCGCCATGTTTGCGAAAGGGATCTCGGGGTGCTGCGCACCTGCGACCGCGCCGCTGCTATCGGTGGCCATCATGAAACCCGTTATGAAAACCGCAATGCGCACATCGACAAATCCGCTATCCGGTGGAGGCGTGAAGGTGACCGCATTCGCGGCGCCTTTACCGCGCCGTTCAGTGGAAAGCTCACTACCGGTTCGCTGTATATCGAGCTACGTCATGAGCTGCACAGTTACGGCATTCCCCTCGTGTTTTCGCTGATGGGCAACACCGTCAGCTTCGGGCGTAACGACTGGGGGAACCGGCCACTCAATGTCGGCAACGTGACGCTGACCGAAGGGCAGCAGGTCGACATTTTCCTCACCATGGACCCCGGTGGCCATCTGGACGCGTTCCTCGGCAATATGCTCGAACACCTGAACGGCGGCGGCCCGTTCGGTATGAATTTTTACGTGCAGTTCGATGGCAGCACGGCGGTGGAATTTTGGGTGCCGACCACGACCGTGCCGAGCGAGTGTGCATTGGCGCAAGAGGCCGGGGCGGTGAAGGTCAACACGCAGTGCAGTGAGCCGGGCGGCGAGCGCCCGGTGGTGGTCAGCGGCCAAACCTATACCGTCAGTGCCAGCTGCTGGCGCTTTACCGATACGTACCGCCTGCAGGAGGCCAGCCAGGGCAGCTGCGCCGCCTATGCCAACAATCCGGTCTGTACCGTGGCGACACACGCCTGCGCCTTCAATGACGAGCAGGGCGCCTGTCTGCACGAAAACGTCACCTACTCCTGTGAAACGCGCACCACCGGTAACGTGATGATGTGTGGGGGCCAGGTGTATTGCCTGGACGGCGAATGTGACAAACAGCAAAAAGGCACTCAGGGCAATGACTTCGGGCATACGGTCTCGGTACTGGCGGCCGTGGCGGCCGCCGGCAAGGATGTTGCTGCGTTGAACGGGGTGGACGTGCGCGCCTTTACCGGGAAAGGGCAGGCCTGCCGCAAGGCGTTTGCCGGGTTCAGCGACTGCTGCAAGGACTCTGGCTGGGGTAACAGCGTTGGCCTGGCGCACTGCGACAGCGAAGAGAAAGCGCTGGGCAAGGCGAAAGAGAACAAGCTGACCGTCAGCGTCGGGGAATACTGCAGCAAAAAGGTGCTGGGCGTGTGCCTGCAGAAGAAGCGCAGCTACTGCCAGTTCGACAGCAAGCTGGCGCAGATTGTCCAGCAGCAGGGGCGTGCCTGGCAGTTGGGTATCGGCTTTGGCGGTGCCAAATCGCCGGACTGTCGGGGTATCACCGTCGATGAGCTGCAGCGCATCAACTTCGACCGCCTGGATTTTGCCAATTTCTATGAAGACCTGATGAAAAACCAGAAGGTGCCTGAAGATGCGACCCTGGTGGAGAAAGTGAAGCAGCAAATCACGCAGCGTATGCAGGAGGCACAAAAATGACAACGCGCGGGGGAACAAATTTCAATTTGATGGCACGCGGGTTGGTCAACCGCAGGGCGGCAGCAGGGTTGTTACTGATGGTGTTGGTGATGGCAGGAGGGACATCCGTGTCCCGGGCGGCCGGCTGGCAGTGGTATGACGCCGAGCCCCAAAAATCAGAGGATGACAGCCCCAGGAAAGATGTAGTGACTGCCCCCTCTGCGCAGCAAAATGCCCTGCAAAAATTGGAGATGTTACGCCAGGCACTCAAGGCGTCCCTGGCAGAGGCGATTTTATACCCAGGGACAGAGAATTTCATTAAATACTTTGAGTTGCAGAACTATTTCACCCAACAGGCCGGGTTGTTCGAGCGTTCGGCGCAGCGGGCGTTTCTGGAGCACCCGGAGCTGGACTACAACCTCAAGCACAGCCACTACAACGGCACGGTGAAGAGTCAGCTGGCGGCGGATTTTGCCGCGCAGCGCGACGCCATCAGCCGACTGGCACAGCGCTATGGGGTGATGCTGTTTTATCGCGGGGCCGAGCCGATTGACGGCCAATTGGTGGGGGTGGTGAAGGGCTTTCGCGACAGCTACGGGCTGTCGGTGGTGCCGGTGACGGTTGATGGCGTGGTCAATCCCGCGATGCCCGAGACGCGGCGCGATGCCGGGCAGGCGCAGCGGCTGGGCGTGACGCACTTCCCGGCACTGATGCTGGTCGACCCCCGGAGTGGTGCGGTGAAACCGCTGGCCTACGGTTTTATCAGCCAGGACGACCTGGCGCGACAATTCCGTGACGTATTAACCGATTTCAAACCGAATTATTGAGGGCAGCACATGCGTAAATTCAAACTCCCCGCGTTTGACGTGACCGGCATGTGGCTGGTCGGGTTGGGGTTCTGGTGCAATATGGTGGCTGGCTGCGTGTATTCGCTGCCGGAGTTTGCCTGGGGGCTGGCGAAGGTGCTGGCCGTGGGCCTGGTACTGACTGGCGGTTATCGCATTCTGGATGCGATAGCGACCCGCGTTGCGGATGAGCGGCTGGCGCCAGAAAAAGACGCCTACCGGGCGCAACATGGCGTGGGAGAGGCATCTGGCACCTCGGGCAAACAGGACGAAACACCGCAGGAGGACAAGCATGTCTCGATGCATTAAATTGATTTTATTGGTGGTTTTTTCAACGACCGGTATCAATGTGGCGAAGGCCTCGACGTCGACACTCGACGAAATTGCCCGCCTGCAGCAGAAAGCGCCGCAACGGTCGGCGGGTGAAATGGCCCCACGCGCCACGCCTGCTGCGCCAGTGCGCATCATGACGCTGAGTAACGGCACGCGCGTCAATCTGGCGGACTGGACGGTGGTGCTGTTCATGCAGGGGCATTGCAGCTTCTGCCAGAAGTTCGACCCGCTTATCAAGGCGATGTCGGCACAGCATGGCTTCCCGCTGTTTGTGTACACCTTTGACGGACAGGGTGACCAGACGTTTCCGGAGGCCATTCCGGCACCGCCTGACGTGATGCGCACCTTCTTTCCCGGCCTGCCGGTGGCGTCGCCGACCACGTTTTTGGTGAATGTCCACACACTGGCCACCTATCCCATCATTCAGGGTGCGGCCGATGAAGCCGCCTTTATGGCGCGGCTGGATACGGTGCTGCAGGACGCAACGGTACAGGGAGGTTCACGATGAAGCAACGATTGACCCACTTGTGTTGTGGCGTGGTGTTGGGGTTGTTTGCCGCCACGGTATCAGCCGACATGAACGGCGACATGAACCACTTTTTCGACAAGCTAGGGTTTGATTCCAACACCACCACACCCGGCGTCTGGCAGGGACAGGCCGCGGGCTATGCGTCCGGCGGCTCCCTCTATGCCCGTACCGGCGTGCGCCAGGTGCAACTGGTGTCGATGACATTGCCGGATATCAACGCCGGCTGCGGGGGCATTGATGCCTACCTGGGTTCATTCAGCTTTATCAACGGCGAACAGCTGCAGCGTTTCGTCAAGCAAATCATGTCGAACTCCGCCGGTTACTTCTTCGATCTGGCACTGCAGACCACAGTGCCGGAGCTGAAGGATGCCAAGGACTTCATCCAGAAGATGGCCTCCGACGTCAACAGCATGAACATGAGCAGCTGCCAGGCGGCGCAGGGTATCGTGGGCGGGCTGTTCCCGCGTACGCAGGTCTCGCAACAGAAGGTCTGTCAGGATATCAGTGGCCAGTCAAACATTTTTGCCGACTGGGCCGCGTCCCGCCAGGGGTGTACCGTGGGCGGCAAAGGCGACTCGGTGCGGGACAAGGCTGGCGAGAAGGATAAAGAACGCGTTTCCAAAAACATCAACATCATGTGGGATGCGCTGTCCAAAAATCAGATGTTCAGTGGCAACAAGGAATTGAAAGAGTTCGTGATGACGCTCACCGGCTCCCTGGTTTTCGGCCCCAACGGGGAAATCACCCCGCTGGCGCCGAAAACCACCGATCAGAGCATTATTCATGCGCTGATGGACGGCGGGACGGCCCGCATCTACCACTGCAATGACAGCGACAAGTGCCTCAAGGTGGTCGCAGAAAGCAGTGTCACCATCAGTTCGGAGCGGGCGCTCAAGGGGCAAATCCTCGCCATGCTGATCAGCATCAAGAGCAAGGCGCGTGACGACATTCCGCTCACCGAGAAAGAAAAAGGGCTGATATCCAGCACCCATGTGCCGCTACTGACCTATCTGGTCGACCCGCAGATGCTCGGTGTCGACAGCTCACTGGTCTACAGCCTGGCGGACTACATCGGCTACGACATCATGCTGCAATACCTGCAGGAACTGATGAGCGGCGCCCGTGCCATGCTGGCGGTGGGTAACTACCCGGAGGCGACGATGGAGCAACTCAACAATAACTTCACGCAGGCCAACCAACTGTTGGCTTCCCTTCAGTCCCGGGTACAAACACAGACCGATGCACTGCTGGTCGTTGACCAGCAGATGCGGGTCATGCGCCAGCAAGTCTCGGCCCGCATGCTGACCCGCTATCAGGACAACTACCGCTTCGGGGGAGGTCAATAATGGCCGTGGCTGAGATGTATGTCATCGGTGGCGGTGACTGGATGCGCGAGACCCTCAATGCGGTGGCGGCCTTCATGCAAACCGACGGCTGGGCCTGGATACGGCGGGTGGGTATTCTGGCGGGGGTGTATGTGCTGATGGTGCAGTGGATACGCACCCATGACTTTATTCGCGTGCTGACCTGGGTGTTTGTGCTGATTGGCGTCGGCGTGGCGCTGACCAAAGGCCCGCGGGTGCAGGTTATCGACAATACCAACCCGCGTGATGTGTACGTGGTCGACAACGTGCCGCTGGGCATCACCTTCCCGGCCACCCTGTTCACCCAGTTCGGTACCGTGATGGTGCAGGGCTACGAGAAGGTATTCAGCCAGCCGGATGTGGCCACTTACAGCCGCACCGGCATGCTGTTCGGCGCCGCTCTGGTGGCGCGCAGCACCGACTTTACCGCGCAGAACCCGGAGCTGACCGACCTGTTTGCCGATTACGTACAAAACTGCGTGATTGGCGACATCCTGCTCAACCGCAAATACAGCCTTAATGAGCTGATGAACTCGCCTGACCCCTACACGCTGATATTTCGCAAACCCAGCCCGCTGCGCGGCCTGTTCAGCCGTGACGGCAAGTTCATGACCTGCGAGCAGGCGGCGGCCCCGCTTCAAAAAATGTTGGGCCTGGAAGGCCAAACGGGCAGCAAGACCTGGCACTACTATGCTCGTCAGCTGTTCGGCGGCAAACCGGATGCGGATTTACTGTTTGGTCAACTGCTCGGCAACAGCTACCAATACTTCTATCAGAACAAGAACGCCGCCTCCGACATCATCAAGCAGAACGTGGTGATGAACGGCCTGCGCAGCGGGATATTGAGCTACGCCTCGCGCAGCAACGACACCGCCGGCATGCTCAACATTGCCACCACGTCCGCGCTGGAGAAACAGCGACTGTCACAGGCGACCGTCGGTCAGGTGGCGATGCGCATGCTGCCGACGCTGCATGTGGTGATGATGGGCATTCTGATGGGCGTGTTCCCGATGATTATTCTGGTGGGGATGGTCAATCAGGGGTGGCAGGTGTTCAAGGGCTACGTGTTTGCCTGGCTGTGGTTGATGAGCTGGCCGCTGCTGTACGCTATTCTCAACAGCGCCATGACGTTCCATGCCCGCAAAATGGGGGCGCCGGTGGTGCTCAGCAACCTGTCTGTGGTGCAGCTGAACTACTCCGACATTGCCACCACGGCCGGCTATATCTCGATGTTCATTCCGTTCATCTCCTGGTACATCGCCATCGGTCTGGGTAATGCCCTCAACAGCATCGGGCACTCGTTCAACAATGCGCTGTCTGGCGCAAGCTCAGCGGCAGCAAGCACCACGGCGGACGCCAACTACAGCTTTAACAACATGCAGTCCGATAACGTGAGCGGCAACACCTGGAACACCAACAGTGATATACGCACGGGTCAGATGACGAAGCAACTGGGCACCGGCGGCACGCAGACCCAGACCGCCGACGGCAGCCAGGTATTCGACTCTACGGGGTCGACATCGCGCATTCCGGTGGATATTGGCGTGACGCGACAGATAGCGACGGCGCAGCAGCAGATGGCCCGGGAGTCGGAAAGCCAGGCACAAACCGCGATGCACGGCTTCAACAACAACATCTCCAGCGCCTGGACGCAGCTGTCGCAATTCACCGGTCAGCGTGGCAGCAGTGACACCATGACTCAGGGCGCCGACACGGCGCAGAACAGCCAAGCCAGCATAGCGGCACACAAGATGGCCAGTGCGGCAGAAACTTATGCCAACAACAATAACGTCACGAAGGAGCAGGCGACGCAGGAATTAGCGGCCAGATCTTTTGATACCTCTTTGGGAGGGGAAGTTAGAGGTGGAGTCAGAGGAAAAATCGGGGTTGAAGCATTTGGAACCGGAGGTGGATGGGAAGGCTATGCGGGAATGTCGGGGCAAGCAAAAGTTAGTGACAATGATTCTCACTCAGCCAGCAATGGCACTCGTGGTAGCCAGGATGCGCGCCACGATCAGAATGCTCAGGCCGCTGCTGACTTCAAAGAAGGGATGGACTATCTGACCAGCCAACGCACGAGTCAGTCCGGCGGGCATACCGACAACAACGCCGACTCGCGTATCGATCAGCTGTCCGCATCCCTGTCTGGCGCCAAGAGTAGCTATGAGCAGTACAGCAGCGCACATACCCGCAGCCATGAACTGTCCGAGCAGGCGTCGCGCACCGAAAGCCTCAGTGGCGATATGCGTGAGAACCTGAGCCAGCAGTTCGCGCAATACGTGATGCAACGTTCGCCAGACGATGCCGGCAACATTTTAACCGGGCACTCGTCGGAAGCGGCATCGACAAGACAGCAGTTGGCACGCGAGTTTGTGCGTGATCAGGTGGCCCCGCAGGTGGATACGCAATACCAGGCCAGCAGAGAAGGGCTCGGTGCCTCGATGGGTACGGTCAGTGGCGGTGGTGGTTCAGCCGATGTCACCGCCGATCATCAACGCCAGCAGGGGCAAATAGAAGCCCGTACGTCGCAGGCAGGTATTCGCAGCGATGTGGGTGAACAGGTTAAGGGAATGGTGACAGACAACCAGACCACGCAGCAACAGACGCAGGGTGAAATCAGCAAGCAACGTCAGCAGGTTGAAGGGCAGCAACAGGATCTACGGCAACACCATACAACAGCAAAATCTGCCCAGAACTTTACATATGAAAAGGAAAAAGAGGCTCAACATTTCAGTAATGTTTTGTCAGGCGATGAAGCTATTGAAAAACAAGTTAAATCGCGAATGGGCGGAGCGGATAAGTTGATTAATTCAAATTCCAGGGATGGAGGTGATGATAAAGCGAATAAATATATTGATGAAAAATACGGCAAACCAAAAGGCGATGAAAAATGAAGATAACTCATCAAACAATAAAAGAAGAAACTCAATATCTAAAAAGCGTTCTAGATTCAGGTGATATAGAAATCCCCTCTCTTGGTAGTTGCTTGTGGCCAGGTATTGGGATTTTCTTGTGGTTGCTTATATGGCCGGCTGTAGCTTCAAATTTGCTCAATACTAAAGCTGATGGTGGATACTTGGCTATGGGGTTCGGAGGGTTTTTAGGGCTGCTGTTGATGTTTTTATTGGTGAATATAAGAAGTCTGTACTTGTCGTTGCCTAAAGAGTTTCGCGATAGCTCCTTGGTGATTAAGTTGCTAGTGAGGAAGGCTAAAATATACATAGTGATCTTTATTGCTATTAACTTTCTTAGCGGATTTATTTTAAATGCTGAGGCATTTACTGGTTTGTTATATTTCGCAATAACGATAATTTCAGGGATGTTGCTCAGTTTTATGTTTAACGCAGACATTGGCCGCTACCGTCTTTCTGCCTTCACATCGGTGCTGGAACTCCTTAAATCCCGCAAACAGGGAGGCGAGTAACCGTGTCTAAAGCAGCGTATACCAAAAACCATACCACTACCCTACGGCTTGATGATGATGCTTTGGTTCGTCTTCAGCGCATGGTGGCTGAAAATCCTCTTTTCAGCAACGCGCGGGTGATGCGCGGTGCCTTGTTGGCACTGAGTCGGCTGTCCGACACCGAGCGTCTGGACTGCATCATGACGGCAGCGCAGGGAGGTGTCGATGAGCTTTAACGCCAAGGACATGACCCAGGGCGGGCAGATTGCCTTCATGCGCCTGCGCATGTTCGCCCAGATTGGCAACCTGATTTTCTATTGCCTGTTCATTGCCTTCTTCCTGGTGGCCGTCAGCGTCATGATGTGGCGTGTGTCGATGCAGAACCTCACCAACGGCATGATTTACTGGTGGGTGCGTATGCTAGAGAGCTGGCCCAGCGTGGCCCCGTCCGAGTCTGTTTACCATCTGGATTACTATGGTCGGGAGCTGGTCTACACCGGCAAGCAGGTGCTGGTCGACCGCTATGTGGTGTATTGCGGGCAGTTGGTCTGGCGTGAGGCCCTGTTTGCGAGCGGTGTTGCACTGGCCGCCTGTGTGGTCGGCGGGATTGTGGCCATTTGGGTGCTGGGCCGCCAGGGCAAGCAACAGAGCCAGGACGAAGTCACCGGCGGTCGTACCCTGACCGACAATCCCGCCGTGGTGGCCAAAATGCTCAAAAGCGACCACAAGGTATCAGACATCCGTATCGACAAACTGCCGCTGGTGAAGAATTCCGAGACCAAGAACATTCTCCTGCAGGGCAGTGTCGGTACCGGCAAGTCGGTCACCATGCGCAAGCTGATGGATCATGCCCGGGCGCGTGGCGATATGGTTATCGTGTTCGACAAGAACTGTGATTTCATTTCTGACTATTACGACCCCAAAATTGACAAAGTGCTCAACCCCCTCGATGCCCGCTGTGTGGCCTGGGATTTGTGGTCTGAGTGCATCACCTTGCCGGATTTCGAGAATATCGCCGATATCCTTATTCCCATGGGCAGCAATGAAGACCCCTTCTGGCAGGGCTCCGCCCGTACCATTTTCGTTGAGGCGGCCTATCGCATGCGCAATGACGAAGACCGCAGCTACGCCAAATTGCTTAATACGCTGTTGTCCATCGATTTGCCCCGGTTGCGTGCCTACCTGGAAGGAACGCCGGCGTCAAACCTGGTGGACGGTAAAATCGAGAAGACCGCCATCTCCATCCGCAGCGTGCTGACCAACTATGCCAAAGCCATTCGCTACCTGCAGGGTATTGAAGCCCAGGGGGCGGTGTTTACCATTCGTGACTGGATGCGTGGCGTGCGTGATGGCGAAAAAAACGGCTGGTTGTTCCTGACGTCCGACGAAACCAGTCACAAGGCACTCAAGCCGCTCATCTCCATGTGGTTGTCGATTGCCTCCCACAGTTTGTTGTCGATGGGCGTGAACCTTGACCGTCGGGTGTGGATTTTTGCTGATGAACTCCCGACGCTGCACAAGCTGCCTGATTTGGTCACCATCATTCCGGAGGCGCGCAAGTTTGGCGGCTGCTTCGTGTTGGGGTTCCAGTCTTATGCGCAGCTGGAAGATATTTATGGGGTCAAGTCGGCTTCCGCGCTTAACCAGGTGCTTAACACCCGCTTCTTCTTCCGGTCGCCCGACCGGGTGTCGGCGGAGTTCGCCGCCGGTGAAATCGGCGAGAAAGAGCACAAAAAAGCCTCAGAACAGTATTCCTACGGCGCTGACCCGGTCAGGGATGGGGTGTCGCTGGGCAAGGACATGGAACGCTTCGGGCTGGTGAGCTACAGCGATATCCAGACGCTGCCCGACCTGTGCTGTTACGTCACGCTGCCCGGCCCCTACCCGGTGGTCAAAATGAAGCTCAAATACCAAAAGCGCAGCAAGGTGGCGCAATCCTTTATCGAACGCGAGTTTGATTTGGGCGCGGAGGCACGCCTGGAGTCGGCGCTGGCCACGCGGGATAAAATCATGGGCAACCTGGGGGCACTCTTTGTTCCCGCGGTGGCTTCCGCTGATGCAACCAGCAGTGCGAGCGATGTTATCACTGTGGCAACAGAGAACAGCGGTACGGTTCAAAATACGGCTGACGCCCCAGAGGGTGGTGGGGAGGGAGGCTTGTGTCCCGACACCGCAGCGCCTTTACAGACGGCGCTGGCGAATGCCGAGTCGGCACCCCCCGCGTCCACGGCCGCCACGGCACCCGCCGGCGGGCGAGAAGACGAATTGCTGCCCAAACCTACCCCGAAAAAAGCCGATGCCGAACGCGGCGACCTGCCGCCGGGTATTGATGCCGAGGGGGAAATCGTGGACGTTGCGCAGTACGAAGCCTGGCAGGCCGAGCAGGACGGGATGAGTCAGCAATCCCTACAGCGGCGGGAAGAAGTCAATATCAATATTGACCGGCATCGGCGCGAGTTGGCCGAAGTGCATCATGGGGACAGTGAACCGGGAGATGAATTTTGATGATGAGCATTGGCCTGGTGGGACCCGCCGGTAAAGCCGGCGACATCAATATTCATACGGTAAGCAGCTACAAACAGGAGATTTTGTAATGGAATTTCGAACTATTACTCGGGCTGCTGAAGCTGCCGCACATTATTTTGATGACAGTAAAGATGGAATCTTGAATTTATTGGGCGTACGGCGGCGGGTTTGGATTAATCGAAGAATTGATTGGCTGGGTTTAAATCTGGGTGAGAATGCAGATGAAAAAAAGCTCATAAATATACTCGAAGGTGAATTTACCGCTGAGGATGTAGGGGCAGATGAGGATATTAAACAAGGAAAGTACATCCTTGGTTATGAGCTAACATTCACCGCCCCAAAAAGTGTGTCCATCATGGCGTTAGTTGGGAGTGATTTTCGCTTGTTCGAAGCGCACAACAGCGCAATTGATAGCGTTTTAGATGAAATGGCTAAATTGATGGCGCTTTTGGTTAAACCGCCGGTGGGCCATTCTATTCAGCGAAAGTTTTCTATCATTGGTGCTGTGATTAACCATGATACTTCACCAGAGCTGGATCCTGATTTACACACTCACATTGTGATACCCAATATAGGCTTTCTTGACAACGAGCCGGTATTTTTATCAACAGATCGTCTTGATTTTATTAATGATGTATACCCCTTACTGCCCGTTTTATCTGAAATGTATTTCACTGTGCTGAAAAATAGCGTGGAGTTGATGGGGTACCGCACGAAAGATATTACCGAAGATAAGGGGGGCCAATGAAATGATAGAAATCAACCACGCTGGCCCAAACGTGAAAAGTCGATATTGCATTGTGAAGTTAGCACCAGTCTTCGATACGCAACCCGTCAACACGCGCAAATTCCCGTGTGTTGTTGGTGACCACGATCAGTCCCTGACTGCGGGCGTGTCCCGCGATCATCAAATCAAAAGGGCCGATGGGGAGACCCTGTCGGCTCAATTCGGCCCGAATTTGACCGCTGTGTGCGGCAGCTGCGGCATCGTAGTTCAGAACGTCGAGACGCGCGATGAACCCCTCGAGCACCGCAAGGTTACGTTCCGGCGCCTGGCTCTTTTCCGCACCGTAAATCAGCTCCATCAACGTGACCGAGCTGATGCACAGGCGAGACGTATTCAGGTTGAAACGCTCTCTGACGTGAACGGGCTTGTTCTTGATGGTGAAAATGCACGTGTTGGTGTCCAGCAGGTACTTCAACATCAGAACGCCTCCCGCTCTTGCATCGGGGGTTGGTCGCGCGACGTCATGAAATCGGCGCTGACATCCTCACCCTCGAACCAGTTGTCCCAGCCTTCACCGGCTGGCGTGATGATGCGGCTACGACCCACGGCGATGACCTCCACACGTTTAACGTCTTCAGGCAGCGCCACGGCTTTCGGCAGCCGGACGGCCTGGCTGCGGTTACTGAGAAAAACGGTTGTTTCCATGACACACCTCCAAGTTTGGATATACCAAATGTATATCCATTGTGGTGATTGGTGTGGGATATGTCAACGGGATATGCCTTTTGCCAGCGGGGCTCGGGGTGTTGGGGGAAATTGCACATGATGAGCATTGGCCAGGTTGGACCCGCCGGCAAGGCCGGCGACTATTACACCCATCAGGACAACTATTACGTGCTGGGCAGCATGGATGAGCGCTGGGTAGGTCAGGGCGCGGAAGCCTTGGGCCTGACCGGCAAGGTGGATGTGAAGGATTTCGTGGCCGTACTGGAAGGGAAGTTGCCGGATGGTAGCGATCTGACCCGCATGGTCGGCAACGAGAACAAACATCGTCCTGGCTATGACCTGACGTTCTCGGCGCCCAAAAGCGTCTCCATCATGGCGATGCTGGGCGGCGACAAACGCCTTATCGCCGCGCATAACCACGCAGTAGAAGTAGCGGTGCGGGAGGTGGAGAAACTGGCCTCGACGCGTAGCATGACCGATGGGGTATCCGAAACCAAACTGACCGGCAACCTGGTGGTGGCCCTCTTTAACCACGATACCTCGCGCGACCTTGACCCACAGCTGCACACCCATGCGGTGGTGGCCAACGTCACGCAACATGACGGCAAGTGGCAGACCCTGTCCTCCGATACGGTCGGCAAGACCGGGTTTATTGAGAGCGTGTATGCCAATCAGGTGGCCTTTGGGCAGATATATCGCCATGTGTTTCGTCAGGATGTCGAAGCCATGGGGTACGAGACTGAAACTACCGGGCCACATGGCATGTGGGAGTTCAAAAGAACGGAGGCGGTGAGGGAGCCGTTCTCCAAACGCAGCCACGCCATCGATGCTGCTGCTGGCCCTGATGCTTCGCTCAAGTCGCGCGACATGGCCACCCTCGATACCCGCAAGGCTAAGGTAACACCTGACCAGGCCGAGTTGTTTGTCGCCTGGATGCGGGAAATGAAGGCCACCGATTTTGACCCCAAATCGTATCAGGCCGAGGCGCAGTCTCGCACGATGGTGACGCCGTCACCAACGCCGCTGGAAGCGGGGGGCGATACCCTTGTCGACAAGGCGGTGGGGCAAGCCATTTCGGCGCTCTCTGACCGGCAGGTCAACTTCACGCACAACCAGGTGGCCAACAAGGCGATCAGCTACCTCTCCGGCGAGCCGGGCATGCTGGACGCGGTGCGTGACGGTATCGACCGCGCCATCGAACGTGAACAGCTTATCCCGCTCGACAAGGAGAAGGGCGTGTTTACCTCCGACATTCATCTGCTTGATGAGTTGAGCGTGGCGCAGCTGAGCCGCACCCATCTTGATGATAGCGCGGTGGTGATTGGCGCGCCGCGACCTGACCCGCGAACCGGCAGCCAGCCAGCCTACAGCGATGCCGTGCAGCAGTTGGCCCAACACGCGCCGGCGATGGCGGTGTTGTCGGGTATTGGTGGCGCGTCGGTGAACCGTTCCCGCGTGGCGGAAGTGGTGGAACTGGCGCGCGAGCAGGGCCGCGACGCCACCGTGCTGACCGCTGACCGGCAGTCACAGCAGTATCTGCAGCAAAGCGTCCATCTCGATGAAGGCCGTGTGCTGACGCGTTCTGCGCTCGGCAGCGAGGCGCTGTTCGCGCCGAACAGCACGCTGGTCGTTGACCAGGCGGAAAAATTGACGCTCAAAGAGACCGTCACCCTGCTGGACGGCGCGGTGCGTAACAACGTCCAGCTGGTGCTGATGGATACCGAGAAGCGCAAGGGGACGGGTAATGCGCTCTCCGTTATGAAAGAGGCCGGCGTACCGCGCTATCAGTTCAGTGGCCGTCAGGCGGTGTCGGGAGAGGTGGTGAGCGAGCCGGACAAGGTGCAGCGCTTTGGCCAACTGGCAAAAGGGGTTGTGCAGGCGCTGGCCGAAGACCGTCCGGCGGTCGCGCAGGTGAATGGCCCGGCCGACCAGCGGATGCTGACGGCGATGATCCGAGATGAGTTAAAAGAAACCGGGTTGCTGGGGCGCGAAGAGACCCACGTGGTCACGTTGACGCCGGTGTGGCTGGACAGCAAAAATCGGGGCGCCATCGATACCTACCGGGAAGGTATGGTGATGGAGCGCTGGGATGCAGACAGCAAGCAGCGCGAGCGGTTCGTTGTCGACCGGGTCGGTACTCATACGCGTAACCTGGTGTTGCGTAAAGCTGATGGCGAAAAACACACGCTTGCCGTCAAAGAGGTGGACAAGGACTGGTCGTTGTTCCGTGCAGGCGCGATGAGTGTTGCCGACGGCGAACGCCTGCGGGTATTAGGCCAGGAAGGACGTGGCAAAGATGCGCTGAAGGCCGACACGGCGCTGACGGTTATTCGTGCCGGCGTCGGCGAGCTGCAGGTGAAGGTGGCCGGCGAGCCGGATGCGACGCAGAAGCCGGAGACCCGGACACTCACGGTCGGCAGCGACGTCTTCAGTGCCGTCAAGGTGGTGCCGGCGTATGTGGAAAGCCTCGGTGCATCGGTGAGCAGTACATCGGCGGTCTATGCCGCCGTGAAGAAAAACGAGCTTAACAGCGCCACGCTGAGTGGTATCGCCCGCAGTGGCGGGCATATCACCCTCTATTCAGCGCTTGATGCACGCAAGACGCAGGAGAAGGTTGCCCAGCACCCGGCGTACCGTCTGGCGGGGGATCAGGTCAAACAACTGGCCGGCGAAGAGGGGCTTGATGCAGCGATCGCCGGGCAGAAATCATCACTGTTTACCCCGGTGCAGCATGCTATTCACTTGGCCATTCCGACGCTGGAAGGGGATAACGTGGCGTTCGGTCAAGCCAAACTGCTGGCCGGCAGCCTGAGTTTTGCGTCGAAAGGCGTGTCGATAGAGGCTATTCAGAAGGAAATCAATGCGCAGGTCAAACGAGGAGAGCTGCTCAAGGTCGATGTCGCGCCCGGCGTCGGGGCGGATTTGCTGGTCTCGCGTGCCAGCTTCGAAGCGGAGAAAAGCATTATCCGGCTGATCGCCGACGGCAAAGACAGTATGCCGGCGCTGATGAGCGAAGCGGCGAGAAATCAACTGGCGTCAAGTCAGCAGTCGCTCACGCAGGGGCAGAAAGAGAGTGTCAATCTCATTCTCAGCACGACCGACCAGTTTGTGGCCATCCAGGGCTATGCGGGTGTGGGAAAAACCACCCAATTCAAGGCCGTTTTGGCCGGGATAAACCAGTTGCCTGACAGCGAGCGTCCTCGCGTGGTTGGGCTGGCGCCGACGCACCGCGCGGTGGGAGAAATGCAGGCTGCCGGCGTCGACGCCCAAACCCTGGCGTCGTTCCTGCACGATGAAGGAATGAAAGTCGCCGGCGGCGAGAAACCGGACTACCGCAACACACTGTTTGTGGTGGACGAGAGTTCGATGGTCGGCAACAGCGACATGGCGCGCGCCTACGCGCTGATTGCCGAGGGAAACGGCCGTGCGGTCATGAGCGGTGACGAAGCGCAGCTGCAGCCCATCGCGCAGGGGACACCGTTCCGGCTGGCTCAGGGGCGCAGCGCCATCGATATGGCGGTCATGAAAGAAATTGTGCGCCAGACCCCCGAGCTGAAGCCAGCGGTTTACAAGATGATTGATAACGATGTGCCCGGCGCGCTGGACGTGGTACGCGCGGTGGCGCCGGCTAATGTGCCCCGGCAAGCCAATGCCTGGGTGCCGGCCGAGTCAGTGATGGAACTTGCGGTAGATGTTGCAGATATTCATGACGCGATTGTCAGCGATTATATGGGCCGTACAGATGCTGCCCGACGGGATACGCTGATCATCACCCACCTCAATGCCGATCGGCACATCATCAATGCCCACATTCACGGCGAACGTAAAGCTGCCGGTGAGCTGAAGGGCGATCCCGTCTCTTTGCCTGTTCTGGAAACTGCCAACATCCGCGATGGTGAACTGCGCAAGCTCGATACCTGGACGCGCAACCGCGGAGCCGTCGTGCTGCTGGATAACACCTATTACCGCATGGCTGGCATCGACAGTCAGTCCCGTACCGTCAGCCTGCAGGACAGAGAGGGCAATACCCGGCAGTTTTCCCCTGCCAATGCGGTGCGTGAAGGGGTGACGCTGTACAAGCCACGCACCATCGAGGTGAGCGTGGGCGACCGCATGCGCTTTTCCAAGTCTGACGTCGAACGCGGGCATGTGGCCAACAGCACCTGGACGGTGGAGGCAATAAGAAGTGACATTGTCACGCTTTCCGATGGGCAACAAACCCGTACCGTCAATCCCCGTCAGCAACAACAAGACCGGCACGTCGATTTGGCCTATGCCATCACGGCGCACGGTGCGCAGGGGGCGAGCGAGCGCTTTGCCATCACGCTGGAAGGCGTGGAAGGCGGCCGAGAACAGATGGTGAACCGGGCCTCGGCGTATGTGGCGCTGTCGCGCGCCAAGGAGCACGTGCAGGTGTACACCGATGACGAAGCCGGGTGGCTGAAAGCCATCGGCAAAGCGAAGGAACGTACCACGGCCCATGATGCGGTACTGGGGATGGCGCCGGGGAGTCAGAAAGCGGCCGCCGACCTCTACGGTAAGGCGGTTTCCCTGTCCGACAATGCGCTGGGCCGCGCGGTGCTACGTGGCAGTGGTCTTGCCGGCAACACGCTGGCGCACTATGTGTCTCCGGGCAAGAAGTACCCACAGCCCCATGTCATGTTGCCGATGTATGACGCCAATGGCAAACCCGCCGGGGCCTGGCTGGCCCCGCTGGCGGATATGCAGGGTAAAAGTGTGGGCGGATTGCCAATGCAGGGGCGTGTGCTCGGCAGTGACAGCGCACAGTTTTTGGCGCTGCAGGCAAGCCAAAATAATGAAACCCGCCTGGCGACGTCAATGGACGCCGGTATTCGGCTGGCGGCTCAACATCCTGACAGTGGCGTGGTGGTTCGCCTGCAGGGAGAGGGCGTCCCCTTTAATCCCCTGGCGATGACCGGCGGAAAAATATGGGTGAATGATGACACCCTCAAAGCCACCGCGTTGGAGAGCCTATCGTCCGGCAGTGCCATCAAACTGCCGGAGACTGCGGAAGAACGGCAACAGCGTGAGCTGCAGTTGCAGGCGGACAAGATCGGCCGCGAGCCGGGTGCCCCCGACCCGCAACGGTTGGCCGGGCTTAATGATGAGCAACTGCGTGCACTGCTCATCCGCGGCGAACTGCGGGCGGAAGACGTGAAAGCGCACCTGCCGGACGCGGTGGTGCGGGACGTGCTAGGCCAGGATGCGGCCTTGCAACGCGATGCGGCCATCCGGCAGGTGGCGCGCGTACCGGTATCGACACGCAGCCGGCTGCAGCAGGACGAACAAAACCTGGTGCGCGATGTACATCCTGAACGTGAGCTGACCAAAGAGAAAACCCTGGGCGGCGACTGACGCGGCTTGCCTTGTCCAACCCCGGACACACCCGGTGACAAGCCCCAGGTGTGCCCGGCGTTATCAAAAGGAAAAATGATGAACACAATGAAAAACGACTCAAAGGCGCAGGGCGTCTTGTTAACCCTCGCGGTCTTGCTGTCCGGTGCCGCCACTCTTTGGGTTTATGTGCAGTGGGACGTGTTGACCGATATCGATTTACCCTGGCGGAATGCGCTTCTCCCGCTGCCGATGCTGGTCTGGATGGGCATGACGCACTGGCTGAGTCGCCCGAAAAAGGCGGCAGACCATGAATGAACAGCGGCGGCGGTTGACGGTCCGCGGGCCTGGCGTGGCTGCTTTGATGCTCAGCGGCTGGTTGCTGGCGTTTCCGCTGGCGGCGGCGCCGACGGTGCAGACCGGTTTTTCGCCGGAAGGCTCGGCGCAGCTGCTGGTGCTGAGCGTTATCGGTGAAGCGCAGCGCGATATTCGCGTGATGGGGTACGCCTTTACCTCGCCGGAGGTGGCGCGAGCGCTGATTGTTGCACATCGGCGCGGGGTAGATGTGCGGGTGGTTGTGGACGCGAAAGCCAATCAGAGTGCGGCCGGGCGGGCGGCACTGAACCTGCTGGCCAACGCTGGCATTCCGGTTAGGACGCTGTCCGTTTACCCGGCTGCTCACGATAAGGCGGTGGTCATCGATGGCCAGACCACGCAAACGGGAAGTTTCAACTTTTCGCGCATGGCCCGGCGCAACTCGGAGAACGTCGTGGTACTGCGCGAGATGCCAGAGATTGCACAACAGTATCTGGCGCACTGGCAGTCACGCTGGGTGCAGGGACAAGACTGGCAACCGAACTACTGAGGATAAGGAAAATACCATGGCGATAGCAGCTACGGCTGGGTGGGTGCGCTGATGCTGCTGGCGAGCTATGGGCTGTCAGTCAGTTTGCCTGTCCACCTCACCGTCGAGTGGCCGATGCGCGGTTACGCGATACTGAGCTGGCCTTGTCTGGTACTGGCGCTTAATGCCGGTCTGGGATGGAGTGCCATGGTGGCCGGGTTACTGCTGAGTGTGGGCCTTATGCTGGCAAGTTTGCCGCTGTATCAGCCCGTCGATGCGGGTGTGGCACGGCGCTGGTTACCGCGCGGGTTCTTCCTGAACGCGTATGTGGTGCATCTGTTGGTGCTGACTGTCGTCAGTTGGTTTGTTCACTGAGGATGTACATATAAGGATTTGCTAACGCTTATGCGCCAACATGAGCCGCAGATCACGATCATTTACTGCTAACGGTCAGAAATTATAGTAATCTCTGTTTTATCGATCCTTTTTTGATCCTTGGGGAGGCAGAGATGTCACAGGCCGTAAATGCAGTTACTTCCTCATCGAAAACGAAACGTCCTTATCGTAAAGGCAATCCAGTACCAGCTAGAGAACGGCAGCAAGCCTCGTTAGCACGTAAAAGTTCAACTCATAAGGCTTTTCATGCGGTTATTCTTAGCTCGTTAAAGGACAAGTTGGAACAGCTAGCTCTTGCTGAGGGAGTAACTCAAACTCAAATGATTGAGAAGTTAATAGAGCTTGAGGCTGAGCGAAGAAAGTAAAATCGTGAATATTTACATTCTTGAACATTATATCTCTGAGTGCTAGATTGCCGGTAGTGTAGGTAAGTTGTTGGTGGGCCACGCCAAGAAAGTGGCAGGGACAGAAGACGTAGAGGAAGTTCTCCGGATTCTGAAAAGGGATTCTGAAAAAGGATTCTGAAAAGCAAAAACCCCGATAATCTCTTCTGTTTGGCGACGTAGAAGATTACCGGGGCCCACTTAAAACTGCATAGAAGCTGTTGCTCTATGCAGGGAGTATAGAATTGTGCCAAAAAAAATTCAACTCCTTCTGTGCAACATAAGCACAGGGTGCTTTGACTAGCGCCAATTTAATCACTGTTGAAAGCTCAATACTCATTAAACCACGCCAAACACGTCGCGGAGAGGCTAATGCTCTTCGCAAAGGACTGGCGAAGGTTCACCGTCGTTATCAACCAGGTTTAAGCTGTGCCGTCCCTCGTGGAATGGCATCGAAAGTTGTGGCGCGCGTCAGTAGCCACAACTGGCATCGAAATCCCGATTTGGTCGAGTTGCGCCGTAATGGCTACGTTCCGTACACCAAACGCAATGATCGCCATTATGTACCCAAACCGATGCGCGTACACGCTCGTTCAGAAGCCTGTGAAGCTTTAACTGCGTTAAGCCAGGTTATGGCAGCTAATTGTGACTATAACCCGGACAGTGACTACCCGTTCGAGATCATGGCGCCAATGGAGCAACTTGCTCACTATATGGGCGTGTTGCATGTGTACCATAATGGACGAAAAGCCTACGACGTCGCGCTGAACGCGCTGTCGGTCATGGAGCAGTTGCAGTACGCCATTGTGCTGCATGATAAAGACACCGATTCTGGACAGAACAAACCACTACGCATCTGGCTCAGCGAAAAATTCTTCACGTCGCGCGGGATCGCCGTCGACGAAATTCGCCAGTGGCTCGGTCAGTTCCGCTCCTGGGCCATCAAAAATGGCCTGACAGAAACGCTGCGTACCAAATACGAACGACACCTCCTACGCATTGAGCAAATCGGTATTGACCTCAAAAACCGCCATTCATTGCGGAACCGTCTCAAGCAGATCAAGCGGTGGGTTGTCAGCCCGGATCTTGCACGCGAAAAAGAACGTGCCGTTGGCCAACTGGAAGACGCACTGGATACTATCGAGAACTCTGAGCGTCTTGATGCTGTCCTGGACGGCTTGCAGGGGCGGATCAACGCCTCCGCGAAGGGAAAGAGAAAAGCCAATCCGTTCTATCAGGCATTTGTCAGCTGGTCCGGTAAAGCGATGCCGCACGAGGTTGTGCAACTGGAAGCGGCGCTGAAAAAAGACCAACCAGGTTTACTGCAGCGAGATCCGGAAAGTTACTACCGGCAGTTGCTTGAGCGAGCCGGCCAGCTCTGATCCATCCCTAAACTTCCCCCGCAATACCGTGGCTTGTCAGACGCGGGGTTTCTGCTGCCTGGCGTTCTGAAATACTCTTCTTTTCGCCGCAACTACCGCTGCCGGCGACCAATAAAATTCACGACGTCCTACACAGTGGCCACATTTTAAACCGGTTATGTATTCCGAAGAGCATTAGTTTCGAACTGATATAAAGTAATTTCGAAGAGTAGAGTTAGTTTCGAAGACTAACCTATTGATATAGCTAATTTCGAACGTTAATCCATTACAAAATAAGCCTTTTAAAAAAGGGGATGTCATCGCGCAATAGCGCTCGATGGCACCTCCCTCGCTTTGCTCGGGCAGATACAGAGAGAACAGCGAGATCGAGGAACAAGCAGATCTTAAACATAACACCCGCCGGCTACGCCAGGCATCGTCGCTTCCTCATTACCTAAATTCAGCAAAGATTGCGCTTCAGCATCGTCAACAACCCCAATCAGTCGGGAACTTCAGATCCCAACTCACCACCGCAAAGCCACTCTGTTCCGGGCCAAAGGCCCGCTAACGAGGAGCTACGCCCCGGCAGCGGCTACGCCTTGCCGAGACCACTCCGACTGCGCATAGTAGGTCCTACGTCGCTATAGCTACATTTGGCTTAGCAGCTACCGTGTTCAGTCAAGAAAAAGTCGCTTCTAATTTAGGCGTACAGCCCCCTAAGCGCTGTCAGCAAGCTGCCAGCACTAAGTCCCCGATACATCGCGGCTATGCCGCGCTAACGGGGTTAAAAGGACTTAAATCAGCATTTTCATCGCTGTTAGTCTGCATGGCTCTTCAGGGCGGGAGGGGTATAAGGATCTTTAATGATCCTCCACCGGCTTACGCCGGGCTTCGGCGGTTTGACTATAGAGTCATATAAAACAACATCATGCCGCCTTACATGCGCTACGCGCATCTAAAGACAGGTATTCTGCATCGAACGGCTTCTGTGTTTTCAAGACGCCATAGCACCAGTGAACAAGCTTGCGCATTAGTGCGCCAATGGCACACATTTTGGCCTTGCCACGCTGGCATAAACGTTTATACATCGCCTTCATCACCGAGTTAAATCTCAGACCGCACAACGATGTCAGATACAGTTTTGCCCTGATTCCCGGTGGCCCAATTTTTGACAATCGACTCCGCCCTCTAACCGACGTACCGGAAGATTTTTCAACCGGAACAACCCCCAGAAATGCGGCTGCCTGCTCTGCAGTTTCGAAACGATGACTCCGCAGGATATCGACACACTGCCGGCAGATACATTACGGCAGCGTGTCAGAACATTGGCGATCGGCATATTGTCCTATAAAGTTGTACGGAGTTAGTCGCTGAGCGGAAATTTGTCCTTACAGATGATGAACAAACATGGAGGTATGATTATGGATAAAATGCGGTTAGGTGCCTTTGCTATAGTGTTTTCTGTTTTGGCCATCGTTTTTCTTCTTATGTTTGTGGTGGAAGGAACAGAAGCGGTTTTATGGGCATCAATGCCTGCTTTAGTCTTTTCTATAATCAGTGCAGTAGCCGCCATATTGATGCTGATAAGCTATATGTTGTCTGGGAAGAAATAGCGATCATTTCTCCGCCGGATTCGTCTCTGTTGACGAACAGGCAGGGGGAAGTCAGGCAGCGTTAAATCAGGGGTGAATTTACGCCAGGATGTCGGCAGCCATTACGGTCATTTTCATCACCGAATCGCGATCTAGCTCTCAAAGCTGCAGGCCTTTTTCCAGCCCGCATTTTACGCTCTCAAAGTGGATTTTTCCGCAACCGTCATCAACGGTTCCTCGAGTTCCGGTTCCCGTGATGCCAGGAACGTTGCCAAATATGGTAATATTTCCCTCTCCATATAAGGCCATAAAGGATAAGAGCGGCGTGGCGCGGGCAATACAAGGGTTGACCACTTTCAGGGAGTTAGATCTTCCAGATCTGCGAGTGCTTGAAAGCGAATTTAGGTTAGAACCAACACCAGAGATTGAAGCCGGAGATTGTGTAGAAGCCGCAGTTGCTCTGCTGGAATTGCATATGGGCTTTATTGAACCTGACATGCCGAGCATACCGAAAGAGACAATCATCGGTACGCTCAGTATTCTCAGAGACAAACTGGAACATATCGTTGAAAAGCGCCTTGATGCGCGCGAACGCTATGTCCTGCTTGCACTTGATACGCTGGAAAATCCTTATGAAGTCTGGGAAATCCTGTATGACGACGGACAGATACGCTTCCTTTTTATCGGGGCATATCGACAAAAACAGCAGATGCTCCTTGTGGTGGCTCCATGGGAAGGAAAAGTGCTCTGGAACTTTATGCACACTGACGCTAAGAGTCTGAATAAACATCGTCAGGGAGTTTTGCTTTATAAAAGGCATTAAAAAAGCCGCTATTTTTCAATAGCGGCCTCTGGGATCTGTGGCCTGTTTATTTTACACCTTCAGGCGGGAGGTGTGAGGTTTCACCCTAGCACAGAATTCAGGGATTCTATGGGGTCCTTCCACCAACTGTAGCACCCTGATGCAGTTGGCTTCTCGCTCAGATGTAATATTACTCAAATTTGATGAAAGCGTCAATCACACCTGTTCACGGGGATTCACTGGGGTTCATCCAGCGTCACCGTTCCGGTCTCCTTCGACTGCCGCATGACCCTTTCCCGGGGATTCGGTAAAAGACCAATTTTACCGAACGGCTTGGCCGTCTCGTCGGCGAATGAGCGCGTGATGGGAAGGGCATTTTGGTGGCGCAGCTCCCTGCTAGGTGGGTTCGATCGCGATGGTATGGCATGCTGACGTGCTGCCCCGCTGGCGCGTACACAGACCGTACTCGGCCATCACCTGCATAAACCGGTCGGCATCACCGATCACCCGAAATGTGACGGAGTGCAGATGGCGACCGCCCTGGGCAAAGGCGGCACTCAGCGCCGCTTTTTCGACGTAGAATCCGTTGTGCTGTGACGGTACCGGCGCTACGCCGGACTTCCACTCTTTCGCGTCCAGCACATAATTGTCCCATCCCTGGTCTTTCAGGGTTTCAGAGGCGTAGGTGAGTCGGAATAGGTCGGACTGAGCGGTCAGGTTGCCGCTGCAGGAGCGAAAGAGGTACTCAAGATGCTGGCGCAGTTTGCCCGCCGGGCCGTGCTTGCGACCACGTTCGAGTAACCACTGGATGTCAATCGCCACGCTCCTAGGGAAGCGTTTTTGCTTTTGGGCGGGGGCCAGCCAGCGGATCAGGAACTGGTTTTCGGCATAGGGCGTGCCGGCGATACCGTCCTGGCGCCGCCAGGACGGTATCGCCAGATGGCTGAGCGCTGAGGTGGTGTTTTCCGGGGGAACGGATGCGGTTTTACCTGACAATGGCTGCCCTGCCCGTCGACGTTGGGATTAGTGGCGGATTTGCGCCAGGTCGTCAGCGGTAAGTCCGGTCATTTTCATCACCGAATCGCGATCGAGGCCATTGGCCAACATGGCACGGGCAATTTTCAGTGAGGCTTCACGCTCACCTTTTTCAATACCGCGTTGTTCACCCAACTGGATACCCTGTTCGATACCCTGTTCGATACCCTGTTCGATACCCTTCTCAATACCTTTTTGTTCAAGCTGTTGTGCGATGGTCATCAGTTCCTCCTCGTGTTGCGGAACCCGCAGGGCAAGTTCGCGGACAAATGCCTCTGCATTCGCCGATTCACCGGCCTGGATAATATAGTGTATCAGCGAAATCACCTGTGGCGAAGAGAGATAACCGGCCAGCAGAATGGCGGACAGTCTGTCGGTCAGTTCGGCCAGGTCACGCTGACGAATATGTTTCTGCAGCAGGGTCAGGGCGGCCATGCTGCGGTGACCCATGATCTCTTCGTCAGGAATGATTGTCACATCAACCAGCGGAAAATCGCCGGTGTACAGTTTCCCGGCCAGCGTCGGATCATCAAACTCCTGCAGCCAGTTGGTCGGGTAAGGGTACGGGCTGCGTTTGCCGGTATAGAACAGTACCGGAATGACCAGCGGCAGCTTCTTGTGGCCGGCGTCGAGGTGACGCTGCATAGCGGCAACGGCATATCGAATGAGGCGAAACGCCATGTGCTTATCCGGGCTGGACTGGTGCTCGATAAGGACCATCACGTAACCGTCAGCGCCGAGGGTGGTTTTCAGGCTGTAGAGCACGTCGCTGAAATACTGGCGCAGGTCATCTTCGACAAAGGAGCCGGACTCCAGCTTCAGCGTGCTGAGGTCACAGATGGCCCGCAGGTCGGCCGGCAGATGTATGTCCATGAAGTCACGGGCAATTTCAGGTTGCGTCAGAAATTGCCGGAAAGTGGCATCATGGGGCGTTGGATTTTTTTTCATGAGGCTATCGTAGCACGTTCGGTCGCTGGCTCACTATGGCTGAGCGAAGGCTTCACCCGTTCTCCAGGCAGAATAGCGTCGGGATGTTGCTGTCGCCACGATCTTAATATTCGGTAGACGCTGGCCCTGCCAATGCCCAGTTGGTTGGCAACCGCTTCGCGGGTGAGTCCGGCCAGCGTTAATTCAATCACCTGATGTGCTTTCGCCTGAGCGGTGGGTTTTCTTCCTTTATGCCCCCTGGCTTTCGCGCGGGCAATGCCTTCCCGTTGCCGTTCCTGACGCAGGCGTGTCTCAAACTCGGCGAAGACGCCCAACATATCCTGGAAAGCCTTGCCGGACGCCGAAGAGGTATCGATGGCCTGCTCGGTCGCCCTGAGCTTGATGTTTTGCCCTTCAAGTTCATGAACCAGATTCTGTAAGTCGCGCAGACTGCGTGATAGGCGATCGATACGGGTGATCACCAACGTATCAAGTAATCAAGGCAGTCATCGAGTGCCTGGCGGCCCTCTTTCCTGGTGCCTATCAAACAGCAGGGCATATTTGAATTACAGGCGGCGGGACTCGTCGTTTCAGCCCACGGAGGCCTAGGTAAATCCGTCTCACAGACGGTTGCGGCCTAGGAAGTGGGAAGCCTCGCCCGACAGGGCGGGGAGTAGTCACCTACAGCTGGCGCCTATATGCCGCTTTGCGGCATTAAAATACGACTACCAGCCAGCGTTGCGCCTGCTGCGGTTATATCGCAAAGGAAAACCAACTGTCACAAAGCAAATTCGTGTGCCAAATATGCGGATATACCGAGAACGCCGACATCAACGGTGCTCGTAACATTTTAGCGGCAGGACATGCCGTGCGGATGGTGCAGTCAGGCCGCCCGTTGAAGCAGGAACCCACCGAGGCGAGTCAGACTTCGGTCTGAACGCTGTAGGGATCCCCGTCCTTTAGGGCGGGGAGGATGTCAATCGTTCATCTGCCCAACATAGACGAACCGGGGAAAAGTTTGGCTGCCAACAGTAATCTCACGGTTCCATTCGCTGAGAGTGCGGGTGCTAAGGGGTAACCCCTCACGCTCATATAGTCGCGTATAAACCACAACGGTCTCGTTTGAACTATCTTCTCTGGCAAGACCAATTGCGAGATAATGAGCCCCCTTGTAGTGTCGGTAAACGCCTGGGCGGAACTCCATGATTTGGTTGGTATCGCTTACTGTACAAATGTCCTGTTGCGGGAAGTAGTCAGCCAACACCACATCATCATAAAGCAGATGACCACCGCGCGGCCAAGGCTCCGCCGTTGCTTTACCGACGGCGACCAGCATTGTCAGGATATGGTCTGAAGGTAAACGAATTAACTTTCCGACCTCTGCAAAATCAAATCCATCCATAGGACAGGAATCATATCCCATTGATTTCGCTGTGAGCATTAGCGACTGGGCAGCGATACCACAAGATCTCATCGCCTCATCCCGCTGAATTTGAGGTTTATCCCGATAATATAGCTCTATAGACGGGATCATAACTTCCTGAACATTTTCAGGAGCATGGGACCAGTAACGTTCAGGGGATTTATTCCATGCATTTAGATCTGCACATAACGCAATGAGTAAAGATGCATCAGTTATCTGCGGCTGATCCCAAGCGTGCGCCCGAATCTGGCTACGGAGAGCAGGATTATTGATGATAACAAAACGCCAGTTTTGAATATTAAAAGCGGTTGGTGACAACATGGTTGCAGAAATAAGCTGATGGATATCCCCATCAGGCATTCGATGGGAGGTAGAAAAATACTTTATTGACCGCCTGTCATGAATTGCGTTAATCACGTCCATAGAAAAACCTCTAGATCTGGTAATAATCAACAATTTTTTACCCCTCCGAGTGATATCATTGTTTATCGAGATATAGCAACTCGTTTACGCAAGCAAGGTATTTGGCGGGGTTCGGTCGGTTGCCTACATCGACAGCACCTTTTTGAAGTCACTGAAGGTATACTATTAATAGACAAAAGAAATCGGCGCATGTTCTCAATATTTCACGTAGCGCAACCAACCGAAAACCGGGCTGGGTGTCTAAATTTGTAGTTAGGGCTGTTTGTAGCTGAAATCCAAAACAGGAAAAGCTACATTCAGAGGGTAGGAATCAGCGTCAGGGGTAGTTTAGCCTTGCCGCACCTATATTCTTCTCAATTCTAACTATTTAACATAATCAGTATTATGCGTACCAAGGTTGTGGAAGCTCAATAGTAATGTCCGCCTGTAGCTCAATTCACGTGACCGCGGTATGGTGAGTCTCACGGAGTCGTTTTTCATCAGTAAAAACTACCGGAGATTGCCATGTGCGCAGAAAGCTCAGGAATGTTTACCTTGAAAGAGATCAACCGCGTCAAAATTATCCAGGATGTCATCGAGCGCCGGATGACCACGCACCGCGCAGCTGAACACCTCGGGATCAGCGACAGGCAATGCCGCCGGCTTCTGGTGCGTTACCGTGAAGAAGGTCCGCTCGGTATGGCCAACCGGCGACGTGGCATGCGTGGTAACAGGCAACTTATGCCCGGGCTTGCCGATCAGGCTCTGGAACTTATCAGGACACGTTATGCTGATTTCGGTCCGACACTCGCGCAGGAAAAACTCGCAGAGCTCCACGGTCTGATCCTCGGTAAAGAGACCGTGAGGCGCATTATGACGCGTGCTGGTCTCTGGGTTCCCCGCAAACAACGGGCAGCCAGGATCCATCAACCCCGTTACCGGCGCCCGTGTACTGGTGAGCTGATACAAATAGATGGCTGCGACCATGAGTGGTTCGAAGACCGTGGCCCGGCCTGTACCGCTCTGGTCTACGTTGATGATGCAACCAGCAAAATTATGGAGCTTCTGTTCGTCAAATCAGAGTCCACGTTCTCATATTTTGAAGCCACGCGACGCTACATCGACAAACACGGTAAGCCACTGGCGCTGTACAGTGATAAAGCGGGCGTTTTTCGGGTGAATAACAAAAATGCGACCGGGGGTGATGGCCATACTCAGTTTGGTCGGGCCATGCATGAGCTGAGCATTCAGACTATCTGTGCCGATACCAGTGAGGCTAAAGGTCGCGTCGAACGTGCACATCTCACCCTGCAGGACCGTCTGGTGAAAGAGCTCCGGTTACAGGGGATCAGTTCAATGGAAGCGGCCAATGCGTTCGCGGAAACATACAGGGCTGATTACAACCGACGTTTTGGTAAAATCCCGAGGCACGATTTTGATGTTCACCGCACCGTGGAACACGATGAAGATCTGGATCTGATATTCACTGTTCGCGAGAAGCGAAAGGTCTCAAAAGCACTGACCATTCAATACGATAAAATGTTGTATCTGATTGAAGACAGTGAATATAGCCGCCGTGCCATAGGTAAGTACATTGATGTCTATCATTACCCCGATGGGCAAAAAGAGCTGCGTCTGAATGGTGTGGTTCTTCCCTGCTCTACCTACGATCGGCTCTCTGAAATCGACCAGGGTGCCATTGTTGATAATAAACGCCTCGGCCGGACACTTGAGTTTATCCGCCTGGTACAGAGCAACCGCGATGACACTCGCTCACAGTCCGTTCCTGCCGGTGATGGCCCTTCCAGACGACGTCCCAGAGCGGCCGGGAAAAAGACCCAGCGTGCGCTGAACCAGGATGACATGCTTGAAGCTCTGAAACAGCTTCAGTCACGTTCTGAGCAAATCTTTGGCAAAAAACCTGACTGATGCAGCCGTTGTTAATTTAGTGCCACGACAACTTAATACCGTGCTTACCAGTGAATCGTATCTGGCCAGACCCAGTCCGTATTATTCATGGTATTCAGCATTTTTGTATCCGGCTTTTCACGGGCATATTGACTCCAGAGTGAATCAAAGGAGCAAAGGATCTGATCCAGTTTTTCTTTTCTCTTTGCAGGTGGCTGACTGAGGAAATAACAACACCGGCTGTCAATGTTGTCCTCAAGCCATTCAAAGTCAGAGTCAGCTGCGCTACTGGCCAGTTTTATCATCACTTCTGCCCGGTTACCCGGCAGAAACTCCTGTAATGCAGACTCCAGAAGATGCTCGAATGCATACATAATGGATAACTGTTTTTTATCTGTCTGTATGTAACTCATTGAACGTCTGAGGATTGCAGACTGAAGCAAGACCAGTGGCCATAACAGTTCCACGCCATAAAGCTGATAGGAATCCCCTTCTTCATACTGATACTGCTCAGTACGGCGACAACCTTCCCGGGCTTTGCGGATGTCATAGGCTAGGGCCAGCATAAAGCCATCTTTAATCTTTATCAGAGGACTTTCGTCCACAACGAAATGGATAAACTGGTGTAATTCATCCAGTGCTGCCGTATCTCCCCATAAAATAATACCGGCATTATTGGGTGTTAATTCGAATCGGAACATAACGTCCATCTTCACGTTGTTTCAGTATGAAAAAAGACTATCAGTAATGATTTCATTCAGCATCCGGTATTAAACAAAACACGGTGATTAATTGAAAAGAAACAGGATTAATGGTCATTTCAATTGAGCCAGATAACGGTCAGTTTAATTGAGATTTGACAAAGGTTGTGGAAGCTCAATAGTAATGTCACTTTTTAGCCATTTAGAAATGTCCCTTTTTTTGGCATAAAGGCTCTACGCTTTTTTGACTTCAGGGATCCAAAAAATATTGGTGACTATGTCTGAAAAAGAGTTAGTTCGCGCCTAGGTTATCCAGGCTGTTTGTGAAAAACGGTTACGTCGCCGTGATGCTGCAAGTCAGCTGGATCTTAGCGAGCGTCAGGTTCAGCGCCTGATGGATAAGTTCCGCTTGTCAGGAACTCCAGGGCTCGCCAGCTTAAGGCGTGACAAACCAGGAAACCATAATCTTCCGGATCAACTAAGAATGAAGGTTCTGACGTTGCTACGTGAAAATTACAGCGACTTCGGACCCACGCCTAGCCACAGAAAAGCTTAGCGAACGCCACCAAATTTCAATCTCTGTAGAAACTGTTCGCCACTGGATGATTGCCGATGGCCTCTGGGTTCCGCATGCTCGACGCAAACCCCGGGTCTATCAACCACGTTATCGCCGCGAATGTCTCGGTAAACTTATTCAAATCGACGGCTCACACCATGACTGGTTTGAAGGCCGTGCATCAAAATGCTGCCTGTTGGTTTACATTGACGACGCTACCGGTCGGCTGATGCACCTGCGGTTCTGTGAAACAGAATCGGCTTTCGATTACATGCTGACGACGCGGGAATATATTGATAAACCTGGTAAACCTGTAGCGTTCTACAGTGATAAACATACCGTTTTTCGTGTCAGCCAGGCTGAAACTCGCCGCACCGGCACCACGCAGTTTGGCCGCGTTCTGCACGTTCGTGAGGCCCCTTGGCCTCACGAACCTGTCGATTATACCTCTACCTCGAGGATGCCAGTTCCCCCGCAAGCTGCTGTGCTGCTTTTCCTTTCAAAATAGTGTAATGATCGCCGACTAAGCATACATATTGCATAGGTTGAGTCACGAAGCGTTGCCATTTCGGCAATAACGCTTCCCCCTCATACTGCAATCCCGGAGTCTTGTCGCTCGCTTGGAATAACAATACCGGAGTATGTTTCAACACCGACGGCCGATGACAGGCCATACTACGCATATTGCTTGCGCAAGCCTCGTAGAGCAACCGTGCATATACTGTGGCTTGTCCGTTTGCATGCGACGCGATTTGCGCAATCATCGCGTCCGGCGTATCCCAATGGTCCAGTGGACCAAATTTTTCTTCCAGCTCTTTGCGGAATGCCGTCAACATTTGTGCTCCGATCTCATCGGTCAGATCGCCCCCTGATAAAGGAGACGGAGGGTCTATCAGCGCGATCTTGCACACAGGATGTCCGTCCAACTCTGCCTGACAGGCCATCTCCTGCGCCACCAATCCGCCAAACGACCAGCCTACAAGTTGCACCGTAGCGTTTTTCGGCAGTGCTTCCAGCCATCGCAAATAATGTCCTGCGCGCTGTGTGATGCTCCAGTCTTCTTGTCCCTGTTGCAAGAGGCGTGGATCTTGCAAAGTATAAAGTGTTACCGAGTGGTCCAGTTGCGCGATCAACTCACGATAAGCCAACACATCCCCCCCTATTGGGTGGATCAGTACGATCACTTGCTCAGGGTCTCCCTCCCGCACACATTGCAGCGGGCTGGCAACGGGCGGCGTCAGTTTAGTTCCGATCAACTGATACAAGTGGTCAACAGTAAATGTGGCCAACATTGCATTGAGCGTCAGTCTGCAGTGAAAATGACTGTTCAACCCATCCAGCAAATCCAGTGCCTGCAAGGAGTCAATACCGTAATCGTACAGTTCCTGCCTATCGTCACTCACGTTGATCCCCAACAGTGTTTCAACCATTTCTCGTACCGCCTCCCGGGAAAATCCCGGCGATTCTGGCGCTACAAGAATTGCTGACTTGGCGACGGCGAGTTGGCCGTCATAAAATTTTCCCGCCAACTCCAATGGTGTTGTGGATACCATCAACTGTGGCTTGCCTAAGCGCAAAGCGGCCAGCAGAATCCACAGTCCTTGATCAGGCCCCAATCCCACCTGTCGATGGGCTACTTGCTGGCGCGAATCGCTAAACAACGTCATGCCGGTATCTTTCCAAACATCCCATCCAATACTAATGTGTCGACATCCTTCCTGTATGTCGTGCTTTTGCGCCCAAGCATTCAGGAAAGCATTGGCGGCACTATAGTCGGACTGCCCCACTCCGCCCAGAATGGCAGACATGGATGAACTGTATACGACAAAGCGTGGGGACAAAGCCATAAAGTATTGCTGCAGATACTGACAGCCCAACACTTTGGCCGCCAGCACACGTTCACCGATCTCTTTCGTACACCAGGGCAACATTGTTCCTCCCGGCGCGCCTGCGAAGTGAAAGATACCGCCAATTCGTGGATGACGGTCGGCCAGCTCTCGAGCGACCTGCTCCATGCTGATGGCATCCGCCATATCGCACGAGAGAGCCTCAGTTGAACAGCCTGGTACTACAGGTAAAGTTTGATCCGCCACAGACCTTCCCAGCAGAATAAAATGACTTCCTGGCAACAAACAGGCCAGCCGCTCCGTCAAGGCTCGTCCCATACCGCCCAACCCACCAAAAATCAGATAGACATCTGGCTTCAATATTTCCGGTATTTTCATCGGCGGGAAAGCAACTGGATGATGCTCCAAGCGCCATGTCTGATGCGCGTGCCAAGCATAGGCACCATTTGCAGGCGCTGCCATCACCAAGCCGGACGCCTCTTGCGCCCAATCATCAGGCAGAACCAGCGGCCAATCCACCCAGACTGCCTTCCATTGCTGCACTTCTTGCGGCAAGACGTTGATCAATCCATGCAACAACGCCGCTGCTGGTTTGACCGTTTCGTTATTATTGCCAATATGGCCAGCTTGCCTGGTGAACAACAGCAATGTCACGGGCTGCTCAGCAAAATGGCGTAACATGACTTGTGCCCAACCCATCAACTGGTGATAGGTATCCTGAGACACATCAGATAAAGCCAAACACACTGTCCACGGACCATCACTGGCAGGCAATCGGTTCAGAATGGACGGAATATCAGCCATAAGATCTGCTTGCATTATTTGCCAGCCTTGCTGATCTAAAGCGTCGGCCAACGCGCTGGCAGGCCAATTTTCGTCCCCAAACAGCAGGCACGTCCCTGACGTGGATAACGGTATTCCAAGTCCAACCATCGGTTGCCAAACGGGTTCGTATAACCATTTCATCATCGGCTGTTTGAGCGGAGTGTCCGAGATCCCTTCCAGCGCATACTGTGCCGTGACAAAAGTATAAGGAGGAAGATCCCATGGCAGGCAACCAGGCATTCTTGCATTCTCAACCGAAAGCGGTTCGGTGACATACGCTATACGGTTCAACATATCCGGCAAGCCCGAGATAGCCTCATCACGACTGCAGAATGACTCGCTCACACGCCATTTGCCATGTGTCGCACGTCGCTGTAAAGCACGAGCGATCGAAGATAAGTCACTTTTTGGCTGCATCAAATAACGCCAAACTTGAAGTAAATTCTCATATAGTGCTATTTGGCTGTGTGCCGTAAACATCAACGTGTACGCCATCTCTTTCGGTTGAGGAAAAGAAAGCACTGGCGCTTCACTAAGCGTGATATGACAATTGGTTCCCCCCATACCAAAACTGCTTACGCCTGCAATGCGAGGTGTATCACTCTGCCATAACTTAGCATGGGGATTTATATAAAATGGTGAATTTTCTAACTCAATCGAAGGGTTAAGAGAGGTAAAGCCCAAGTTGGGTGGCAATACCCTATGGTACAGCGCCAGTGTAGCACGGATAAGCCCAACAACACCTGCGGCAGCCCCCAAATGGCCAATCTGACTCTTGACCGAGGCGAGCGCGCAGAAAGGTTTTTCGGTTTTAAGATTAAAGGCTTGCTTCAGTGCTTCAACTTCTATCGGATCGCCGAGGGGGGTAGCAGTACCATGAGCCTCAACATAACCCACTTGTGACGGTTGCACTCCAGCACGACGCAGGGCAAGCCGAATGGCCTCTGCCTGTCCATTAACGGAAGGTGCAGTGTAGCCCACTTTGGTGTTGCCATCATTATTGATACCCCCCCCGGAAATTACGGCGTAGATAGTATCACCATCACGCCGTGCTGAAGCCAAGGATTTTAACACGACCAATCCAAAACCATTCCCCCCTAACGTTCCACAGGCTTCATCACTAAAGGGTTTGCAATGTCCATCGGCAGAGAATATATGACCAGGTTTGTAGGTATAACCATCCAGCACCGTTGGATCAATCATCACTCCCCCCGCCAGAGCCAGATCGCACTCACCTGACTGTAGGTTCAAACAGGCCTGTTGAACCGCGACCAGCGAACTGGAACAGGCGGTTTGTATCGTTATCGCCGGGCCTTTCAGATCAAGATAATATGCCAACTTGGTCGCCAGAAAGTCTTTTTCCTGATACAAAGCCATCAGTACGGGATCAATTGAACGGTCTAACGCCAGTTGAGCCAACTGATGCTGATAGTGGTTTTCGCCGGCACTGACCATGACCCCGATACGCCCGGTAGTACAAGACTTGTTGTACCCCGCATGGTCAAGCGCCTGCACTGCGCCCATCAGTATATGGCGCTGCTGCGGATCCATCATGCAGCCTTCCTGCTCGCTTATGCCAAAATACGCTGGATCGAAGTCGAACACTCCCTCTAACGACGCTTTGGCCGAAACAAAGTGCGAGTGATCACACGAAATATCGGTCATGGAGGCCTGTATTTCGATGCTTTCCCGATTGCTGACGACGTTCTGCCAAAACTGCCCCAAGTTGGCCGCACCTGGCACGTTTAGCGCCATGCCGATAATAGCGATACCGGTTTCATGCACAGAATCAACGGTCATTTCAGGCTGGGGACTTTGCAACAAAGTAGCTTGCTGACGGACCAAATGACACGCCAGCGCGACACATGACGGATGACTGAACAAGTCGACCAAACGTATGCCATCGGCTCCCGCTTGCAATAACCTCACATGCAACTTCACCAGACTGAGCGAGTTGAAACCCGCATCAAAAAAATTGGCATATGCATTGATAGGATGCCCCAGCACCTGTTCAACCTCAACCGCAATACGCTGTTGCCAGTTTGTGGAAGACGATATTTTACTTGACGTCTGAGTCGGCAACGCGCACCCGGCTTTAGCATCTGTCAATGTCTTCCATTGACTACGCACCATTGCTTTCCGGTCGATTTTTCCGCTAGGCGTTTTTACGAAGGTTTCAGGCAAGCGGACTTCTGCCGGCAACATCCAGGACGGTAGTTGTTCACTGAGACGCATCAACAGAGCTTCGCGGTCGGGCGTTGCTTCCGCCAAAAACTGCACATATGCGATCAATTCACCGGACTCTACCATCACTGCCGCGACCTCTACCAGTCCGGTTGTCAGCAAAGCGGCTTCGATATGTCCGCACTCAATGCGATAGCCGTTTACTTTGAGTTGATGGTCTTTGCGCTCCACAAACACCATTTGCCCGTTACGATCGACAAAACCCAAATCTCCCGTAAGGTAGACCTGTTGCACAGTCTTCTCCAAGAACAGCGAAGGGAAACGTTCTTGATTGGCGGCCGGATGGTTGTTATAGCAGGGCCGGATCGGCAGTCCACTTACAGCAATTTCGCCCGTAATGCCCTGCGGCAAAGGTTTTTGCTGTTCGTTTAGCACATACATCGTGACATTGTCGATGGGAGTGCCGATTGGCGGACGCGTCTCCCAGGCTGATGCAGGGCCCCTTAGGACATAACCGCTTACCACGTGAGTTTCGGACGGGCCATACATATTGATCAACAAAGCATCAGGCGAAGCCTGGAAGAAGGCGCGGATAGACTCGCCGCAGTACAACTGCTCCCCCGCCGTCACCACTTCTCGCAAGCCCCGGGGCGGGGAATGCAGGGCCAGCGCCACTTCGGCCAGAGACTGCAGGGCCACATAAGGCAGGAAAATACGTTCGATCTGCTGTTCGGCGATAAAATGAAGCAAAGCGACGTGATCCTGTTTTATCTCCGGGTCGATCAACACCAGCGTACCGCCACCACACAACGTACCGTGGATTTCCTGCATGGCGACATCAAAGGTCAATGCCGAGAATTGCAAGGTGCGCGCTACACTTTTAAGCCCGAGTGTTTCAAACTGCCAGTTCAGCAGATTGATCAAGGTTTGTTGCCGAACTTCACACCCTTTTGGCAATCCGGTGGAGCCGGATGTATAGACGGTGTATAGCAGATCCTCGCCCGTGGCGACCGGCGGAAGGTTATCGCCGGACTCATCTTTCCAAAGAGCTATGCTCCCCAGGGTTATACAGCTTCGCTCCGGCCAGTCAGCCAGCAAAGTATCACCCGACAATACAGCCGCATGCAACACAGCCTTGACCGGTGCCTGCGACAGGATCCGCGACAGCACCGCAGTCGGGTAGGTGGCATCCAGCAACAACGTCCCCACGCCCAGTTTGGTCAATGCCAGTACGCCCACGATGGCGTCGATGGAAGGTGCGCTGTACAACGCCACCGTATCCCCGTGCTGCAAATCCAAGGTTCGCCTCATATAACGTGCCAGTTGATTGACGCGCTGGTTCAATGTCCTGTAATTCATTGCATGTGGCCCATGCTGAATGGCCATTTGTTGCGGCGTCAGCTCTGTCTGAGCTTCAAACCACTGACCCAGAGAGGTAAATGGTAAGTCCCGCCGGGGGCCGCAAAGTGGGTGCCAGCAAGGAGGGGATCCAGCCCCTCGCCAGAACGGTACATCGCCTAATGGTTGATCCAGCCGGACATAAGGCAATTGTGCCAGCAAAGCGGAATACGCCTCAGCCAGATAGGCCACCTGCTCGGCAAGAATCTGCTTGGTTTGATATTCCAGCCCCCCTTGCAGCCCATCTTCGTTTTCTGTCATTGCCAGTAACAATGGAAATTTGGCCGTACCCGAGTCATATGGCACCCAACGTGCGCGCACGCCTGGCAATGCCAGCAAGCTGATGTCCATGTTTTCTAGTACGAACATGGTATCGAATAACGTGGCCTCGCCGTTGCGCGTACGTTCCGTCTGCGCGTCGACTACATGTTGATACGCTACGTCCTGATGCATCTGCGCCGACAGAATGCTCGCGTGCGTATTGTCCAGTATCTCGCTTAAAGACACGTCCCGGTCAAAGTCCAGACGCAAAGGCAAGGTGTTGGCAAACATACCGATCATGTTTTCGAAAATCGGTAAGGGCCGGTTTACCTGAGGGGTCGCCAATGTCAACGCTCGCGTACCGCGAAAGTCCGCCAGTACTAAGCCAAAACAACTCAGCAACAGGCTAAATAGTGTCATGTTGCGTTCGCGAGCTAAGCGCTTTAACGCGGCGGTTTCAGGCGCTCCCAATCGGAATGTGTGCAGGTGGCCTTGATGCTCATCATCAGACGCCAGTGGACGCATTTCATTGGTTTCGAGTTCGTGGTGCCATTTTTCCCAGAACGCTATTTGCTGGCTATAGGAGTCACTGGCATGGAACTGCTGCTGCCAGACGCAATAATCGCTGTAATCGTAACGGACGGATGAAGGGGGACGTTCACCACCGATATACTGCTCACTGATTTCGGCTAGTAACACATTCATCGACTGTCCATCCAGCACAATATGGTGCGCATTCACCAGCCAGACCCAACTATTGTCAGCCAGACGGATCAGGCAACTGCGGAACAGGGGACCGTTCTGCAGGTCGAACGGCTGATTGAAAAAGCTGTCCGCCAGACGCCGCCAATCCATTGACGAGCCCTCCGCCCCCAGCTCCACTATCGGGAGCTCAACGATGACATCCGGTACAGCCAGTTGCAACAACCCTTGTGCATCATCGTGTACAAAGCGACTGCGCAAAGCATGATGTCGATTCACCAGCGCTTGTACAGCCTCTTGCAGCCGTGCAGGTACCAACTCGCCTTCCAGTGTGAAAACAAAAGGTGTGTGATAGGCGCGTGAAGTTGGATGTAAGGTCTGGATCAACCACAAACGCTGCTGCTCGCTACTGGCTGGGGTCGCCCCCACCATGGGCGCCTCATTCAGTCTTGGATATCCTGGATGATCTGCCCCTCCTTGATCCCATTGTTGTTCAAGCTGACGCAGCGATGAGCAGGCCAGTACATCACGCAGGCTAAAGGTGCGTCCCTGCTGTTCTAGTTGGGCGATCAACCGCATGGCTTGCAAAGAATCCCCACCGGCCTGGATAAAGCTTTGCGACATATCCCAACCAGTTGCATTCAATACTTTTCGGCACAAGCGCTCAAAAACGCTAACCTCTACATCAGTAACTTCCTCTTCCAGCAAGGTGTGTCGCAGTCGCTCACGGTCCACCTTACTATTGGCGTTCAGGGGTAAACTGTCTAACAGCACGAAGTTGTGCGGGATCATGTAAGTCGGTAATCGCGCGGTCAACCAATCACGGCAATCCCCTACGCTTACGGATTCACCTACGACGAATGCTGCCAGTTGTTTATCCATTCCCTTGTCTACAGCGATCACGGATGCCTGACGGATAGCTGGATGGAGACACAGCGCATGCTCAATTTCGCTAAGTTCGATGCGAAAACCGCGTAGTTTCACTTGGCCATCAATTCGTCCACTAATTTCCAACATCCCCTCCTCGTTCATTCGTACGATGTCTCCGGTACGATAGGCACGAATAGAACCGTCGGGCGTTGAAAACGTGACAAAACGTTTAGCAGTTTCTTCCGGCAGGTGATGATACCCCTCAGCCAAACCCTGGCCAGTCAAATACAGTTCGCCGAATGTTCCCTGAGCGACGGGTTGCCCCGATTCATCCAGGATCCGCCAGGCCGTTTCACGGATTGGCTGCCCAATCGGGACGCTGGTTGCATCAAAGTTCTTTGGTACGGCATAGCACGCTGCGAACGTAGCGCACTCTGTCGGGCCGTAAGCATTAACCAATTTTGTTTGGGGATGATGTTTCAGAAATGTCCGTACGGCGGTTGGATCCAGAATGTCGCCGCCGGCCAGTACAGTCCGTAGCGTGGTAAAGCCTGCAGGAACCTCACTTATCATCAGATGAAACAGTGCAGCTGTAACAAACATCGTGTCTATCTGGCGTTCCTTCAATAACCGAGCAAAGATATGCGGCGATCTAAGGTCCTCTGTCTCGAAAAGGCACCAACATGCCCCATTCAACCATGCGCCCCATATTTCGAAATTGAATGCGTCAAATGCCGGGTTGGCCAAACCAGCAATCCGGTCACCGTGCTGGATCTGTACATAATCTGGCTGGTGCGCCATGCGCACCACGCCTTGATGCGTCACCCGAACGCCTTTGGGACGACCGGTTGATCCGGAGGTGTAAAACAAGCAAGCACAGTTGTCAGCATCGGTAAGCTGAGGTAAATGCTGAGCGATACTATCCGCCCACAGCTCATCCACCGATAAAAAGCAATTGGCCAGTCGACGACCTTGCGGTAAGCCGATCATGACAAGGTTGCCCTGTTCAGCCAACATGGCGACGATCCGACTGTCTGGCGCTTGTGCATCCAGACACAAATAACTGGCCCCGGCTTTCAAAACCGCCAGAACAGTTACAGCCAGTTCAATGGATCGCGGCAGGTCGATCGCTACCACCGACCCCGGACCGACCTTCTGCGCTCGCAATACCTGCGCTGCGCGTTGGCTCAAGGCATCCAACGTGCGATAAGATATTTCTTGTTGGCCGCTGCGTACCGCAGGCAGATCGGGAGCTTGAGCACATACTTTGGAAAATAAGGAAACAAGATTCATGGCAACTCTCTGAGCATGGCAAGTATCTCGAAACCACACGCCGGCGATCCAGCCATGGTACAGCTCCAAGAACTCGCAGTTTGTTCAAACTAAATATATCCGACCTCTTTGTGCCTCAAGGACGATACAGCCGGTTCGCTGGACATCGGTGTTGAGACAGGGATAAGGTGCGGATGAATTTTCGCTTTCCCGCTTATTATTTTTTGCGGGTTTAACCTATTTACAGGCGGAATACAGCTGTATAGTCATCAACCGGTGCTCCAATACCGAAACACAGAGCATGATCTCTGTCTGATATGCCGTAAGCAGTTGTGAACCGGTTAGCGTTCTGTTAAATCGCATCATCGTTTCCAACAAAGCGCGTTTGCCGCAATCTACGATACTGGACAGACTAATCGACCCGTTCTGCATTCTTTGGGTACTGGTCACGCTGACAGGGGGAGCCTGTCACTTCATTCTGCACAACGGTTATCCCCTCCCAGACAATCTTGTACCAGGCGCGCAACCTCCTGCACATGCGGTAAATCCATCAACGTCCAATGATTACCACTCACCGGTGCGACACGCAGTTGCGGTAACCATTTTCGCCAGACATCTACTTGTTCGGGCGATGTATCCTCTGTCCTGATGAATAGCGCCGGCCCATCATAGTGAGAAGCCCGGTAGCGTTGCATAGACAAGACGTTGTGGTTGTAGAGGTGATGAAAACGGTCGATGTCTTCTTCCCGAACCCCAGAATGTATGCCATTGAATCTCACAAGCTTTTCCACAAACACTTCCCGGCTCGTCTCTTGCACGGCTCCTTCACTAAAACAGGGGCTTTGAGTATCAAACAGAACCAGTTGGGTATAGGTATTGCCTTCCGCGTGCAAGCGGGAGGCAATTTCCAATGCGACGTAACCGCCCAACGACCAACCGGCTATCACATGCGGTCGGGCGGTTAAATGGCGAATCTGCGAGAGGTAGTGTTCCGCCATCGACTGAACATCGGGCAACGGTTTTTCACCAAGACGAATCCCCTGAGCCTGCACGCCGTAAACGCCTACCGTCGGTTTGCAGGACTGAGCCAGTGTCGAGTAGCAAAATGCCGTGCCGCCTGCCGGATGTATGCAGATGATGTTGGCGGACTCACTCTCTTGGAAGGAAATTACATTGCCGGAGCTGAGTTCATCCGGCCGTTCTCCCCCCGCCCGGATCAGTTCTGCCAAGCGTTCAATAGAGGAATAGCGCAACACCTGTTCCAACGAAACAACATAATTCAGTCGGGTTTCAATGGCTTTGGTCATGCGCATGGCTTGCAAGGAGTTGCCACCCAGATCATGGAAAAGTGTACCAATACCGAACACAATGTTCGGGAACAAAGTTCTCCAGATAGCCTGCAAGGTCATTTCCACGTCATCTCGCGGTGCGGCGATGTTATTAGCATCCAGTTCGGGTACTGGTAATGCTTTGAGATCGAACTTGCCATTGGACGTTAGAGGGAACGTTGGCATATATACTAAATGATGTGGCACCGCATAGGCTGGCAATAGCGCCTGCAGTGCCTCCAGCATTGTTTTTGCTGCATGTTCTTCAGTTGCCGTGTAATACCCGAATAAGCGCTCCCCTGCTGCTGTTTGCTGCACGCAGGCATAAGCCTGTTCTACACCAGGTTGCACCTGAATGGCCTGGATGACTTCCTGCAGTTCGATACGGTAACCGCGCAATTTGATTTGGCTATCGGCCCGCCCCATAAATTCGATACGACCGTCAGTCCGACGACGTGCCTGATCTCCCGTGCGATACAAGCGGTCATATCCCCATATGTGATCGTGTTCTGATGCAAATGGATTTGGTATGAATGACTGAGCTGTTCGCTCGGCATCATACAGATAACCGCGTGCCAATCCTTGCCCGCCCAAATGCAATACCCCCGTAGCCCCGATTGGTAACAGTTGTCCAAAACGGTCCAGCACATAAGCCTGAGTATTGGGTAGTGGATAGCCAATAGAACGCGGTGAATCGGGCTGTGCCCGTTTTTCTATCATGCTGATAATGCCAGCTTCGGTAATGCCGTATTCGAGTGTCACAGCGGGATAGCACTCTGTGAGCCGAGCGATTACGCTGCCAGTCAACGTATCCCCCCCAAGATTCAACTGACGTACAGTCGGCAGGTCGACCAGATACAGCCAGTCCGCCAACGCAGCAGGACAGGTCAGATGTGTCACTCTTAGCTGGTTTAGCTCGTGGTCACACAAGGGTTTTCGCACGGGTAGACAAAGTGTCGCGCCAGCATGCAGCGCCGAAAATATTACCGCTACGGCAGCGTCAAACGCATACGACAACACCAGGCAAGCCGACGAAAACATATCCAATCCGTCATTGTCGATCTTGGCCTGCACGGCATTCACCGCCGCGCCATGTGTAACCATCACCCCCTTGGGTATTCCGGTACTCCCCGAGGTATAGATGATATAAGCCAGTTGATCTGGATGCACTGACGGTAGAACCGCGTCGCGCTGCTCAGGCTGCGCATCTACAAGGACAATTGGCATTGCCAACGGCGTAGGCCATGCCACATCGCTCACCATTAAGGCAGGACGGGCATTATCGAGCATAAGTTGTTGTCGTTCAGAGGGATAAGAAGGGTCGATTGGCACATATGCCGCCCCCGCTTTTAAGATCGCCAACATGGACGGAATTAATGACAGACTGTCCTGCACGCACAAACCAATCAAAACTTCTGCAGGCATAGCCTGCTTATAGCGATGATAATAAATTTCCCGCAACGCTAGCGCCAACTGGTTGGCTCTGGCGTTCAAGTCTTGATAGCTGAGTGTTTCATTACCTCGACGCAGGGCGATGTGGTTCGGATGACGTTCGGCATGCCGTTCAAAACCGGATAACAGCGACCTCTGTCCCCATTCATGAGCTACACCGCGACAAACCACTTGGGAAGGTGTGAACAGAGGGAAATCCGAGAGTGGCTGATCTGGTTTCCCCACGGCCCATGTTAGCATCGCGGCATAGTGTTTTGCCATTTGACGCACTTGCGCCTCATGCAAGCTAGATGGGCGATATAACAGTTGGAAACACAATTGATCTTCTTGCTCGCCGCACAACAGCCACACCTCCCCCTCCCCCATGTCTTGCTCCCTGCAGGGTAGAGGCGTCACTACGCACCCATTCATTGTCATCGGGGGCCGTGCCCCGACCATCGCGAACCCTACATTGACGCAACGAATGGAGGAGCCACTCAATACGCGCTCTGTCGGCCACTCGCTATGTTTGAGATCACGATCCGTTTTCATTTTACGCAAGAGGCTGACATAGCTGTTACACAAATCCAAAAGATTTGTCCCCGACTCCAATGAATAAACCTGCACCAGTGAATTAATCGCCGAGCCGTAACTTTCAACACTATGCGGCCCGATCGCGACGGGGTACACAATTTGGACATGCTTCTGATTGCCATAGCGTGCTACCAACGCTCCCCATGTTGCCATCAAGACGCTGAAAAGAGTGTAACGACGCAACAATGGATTTCTCGTTTCCCATAATTTTTTCTCGACGGAAAATGTATATGCAGTCTGCAGATGCGCATCACAACTCAAAAGTGGTGAGGCATCGAATGGCAAGTCGTTTTGTGGTGGTGCATCAAGAAGCGCCGACTTCCAAAAATCTGCAGCCCCCCGTTGTTCCAATATTTCGAGACGCTGCCATTGAGCAGCAAACACGTTAGCAATCGTTTCCTGCGTCGCATGAACCTCAAGAGCGTCACCGTTATACGCATCAGACAATCGGGAAATAAACCAGGGAACGGACCGTGCCTCGAACACCACATGGTGAAACAAGCAAGATAAGTGGAAATGCCCCTCTCCCACCTTGAACAAGGCAAACCGGTACAGAGGACCGGTTGCGATATTCAGGCGCGTCAGCTCGAAATCAGTCTCCTGAGCAAGGTCTTCATGTACCTCAACTGCTGGGATATAATCGTTTTCTTCCCAATAAAGCTCACCATCCTGCTCATTGAGATGCCAGTTCAATAGTGGCGTTACCTCTACCACTCGCTGCAGAGCGGCTGACAAAAGCCCGATATTGATCGGCCCTTTCAGTTCATAACGCAAACTGACGTTAGGGCTTATTGTATATTTCCCCAACAGCTCTGTATTCCAGAACAATGCTGAGTAAGTGCCTGCTTTTATAGTTCTCATTGTGTGAGTATATGCCTAATTATTGATCAAATTATAAAAAGACAGCTACAGCTAACAGGCAGTGACTGCAAATGTAGCGACTGTCAAAAGGTAACCTTGCTGCATTTAAATTAGCGGAGGTATATTCGCGTTAAAACGTAATCGATTATCAGGATCATAGTTCCTTTTGATCTTCTTCAAGGCGTTAAGCTTTCCTTCACCATAAACATCGATTAACCTACATTGCCCCTCATATTCAACGTAAGTAAAAGGAACACCTTTATTGTACGGAGACAATTTATCCGCGAGGGTAGCCACTTGTTTTCTAGCAACAGAAACAACATTGTTATCACCTTTAAAAAATGCGCGCCCATTCAGCAACCAACTCGCATTTCTATGCGATACCGCCGTTTTACTCTCAGGTAAACGACTCCAGACACCACCTCGATAGTAGCTGAATAACAACATCATTATTGAATCATCTTCGCTAACGGTTTGTACCAAGATATCGACAACTGAGGGCGTCAGTTCGTCAATGAGTACCCCATGCCAATAGTTCTTGAAACCATAGCCAGGATCTTCTACATCATTCTCGAAGTAAGAAAGATAAGTCTGCGGCTTAATCGTGTTATTTTTGGGATGCAGTCCGTCAATCAAGTCTCCCACAATCAAATCCCCCTCACTTGCAGGGCCAAAATAAAGCAGAGATACAGTGATGATAGGGCTCGCTGTTTTTGCGACATTTTTGGAAAAGAAACTAAGCGACATTGTCATATTATCTGGAATTTTTTTATTCCAGACGTTAATTCTACTTATGACTTTATGAGCATCATTTATATCAAAGGTAAGAACCCCAGATAATACTTCATTCACAGAATGAAGGCTGACAGTCATCGAGGTTACAATGGCAAAATTCCCTCCTCCTCCCCTTATCGCCCAAAAAATATCTGGATTTTCATTCTCGCTGACCGTCACATAACGACCATCCATCAAAATAACTTGAGCAGATAAGAGGTTATCTGAGCCCAGGCCGAACACCCTTGGCAGGTCACCATAGCCACCTGATAGCGTGTAGCCCGTCATTCCAACGCCAGGAGAATCGGCAGTTGGGCCAGCCAGACCATATTTCTGTGTTGCACGAAGAAATTCGATAGCAACAACCCCAGGTTCAAATGTTGCTGTTTTTTCTTCAGAATTAACAAGGATCCCCTTCATTCGTGACGTATCAATCAACAGGGTATTTTTATTGGCAGGAACAAGGGCGCCATGCCCTGTAGCCTTAACCGAGATACCAAGATTATATTTTATTGCAAAATCAACAGCAGCCTTGATATCACCCGCGCTTCTTGCCTGGACTATGATGGAGGGATGTTGTTCTATAGTCCCATTCCATGTTAAGCGGCTTTTTTCGTAATCTGAACTTCCTTTAGTAAATACTGAACCAGGTAGTTTATTAGATAATTCTTCAACTTCATTGGCGGATAGAGACTTGTTCAATGGTTTTCTCTTATTTTCGTTAGTGAATGATATGCCAATTGATGCAGTGCCATCGCCAGCCACATCACCATTAATTATATTTTCTCGTGATTTTTCATGGTCATAAAATGTCATTTTATCTCCAGCGTATCATTTATAATTTCTCGTAAACAACATAACCAAGAGGCGGTATGTTCTTATCATAAATTGATCTTCATAAAAATTTAACATATCATTATTCGAACGCGCGCGAATTTTAAAATAGTTTCTTTTGCTGTAGGGTTGACCATGTTAAAGGCATGAAAAAAATCAGGGGTAAAATGTAATTTAGGCGACACACCAGAATGAATTAGTCTATTGGCATGGTCAATATATTCATTTACGAACAAGTCCATTTCACCGACCATAATAAATGTATTCGGTAACACCTCGAGGTTATTTAACATGGTAGGTGAAAAATAGAGGGTTTGCAGGATTATTATCTCTTTATCCCCCCGGAGATTTTCCCAGCCATAGCAATTTGCTTTCGCTGTCCAAACACATTCTCCGGCAGTTTCGTTATGATAGGGTGAGGCCTCTGTGTCGGTACGATGATTTAACATTGGGTAAATCAAAACTTGCCATTTTGGCGCAAATTCACGATTGTCTCGTGTATACAACGCGAAGCGAGCAGTCAATCCTCCCCCGGATCTTTCGCTCATAAATACTACGCGCTCATTGTCAAGGCCAAACCCAACTGCATTTCTAAACACATAACCTAAGCCAAGATATACATCATTTAAGTCAGCAAGAAATGGGGCTTCTGTGGCTAATTTATACTCCACGTTGACGACCGCAGCTTGCTGGAGAACGGCCAAGTCTTGCAAACTGTCACTTAACATTTTTGCATTACCTACTCCATAGCCGTCGCCAGGAATAAAGTAAATAATTAGCAGTTTAGCTGTAGCATTCTTGGGTTTGTAGACACACAGATCAACTGCAGGTTGATCATTTTCAGATGGGACAACCCAGTGAATAACAGGTTGAGCACATTCGACTGCCAAGCGATTTTGATCTTGCTGGAGCTGCAGACGTGCATTTTTATCGCCAAAATAGATCGCCCAAGCTCTGGCAGATTTCTGATGGTCAGGAACACCCTTATTCATTGTTTTAATTTGTTGATGTAATTCAGCGCGAGTTGAGCTCAGCATTGTATCTTCTCTCATTACGTTTAATTCCCTTTAAAAGTGATGATTGAAAATTTTTACCATATTGACATAATCAAATTCTCTTTTTTATCTTATGAAAAGAAAAGCCGAACATTCGGCTTTTCTTTTCATAATGGACGAATAATTAAATTCTAAAGAACGATGCTTCACCGCACCTGTTTCTTTAAAAAATTATTAATGCGGCATTGTCAGAATTGCCTTAATTGTAGTACCTGCGTGTGTATCTGCAATGGCCATATTGATATCGGCAAGAGGATAATATTGATACATCTTATCTACAGGGAAGCGCCCCTCGAGGAAAAGTTCAACGAGTTTAGGAATGAAAACACTTGGAGATGCATCACCCATAATGCTTCCACGAACGACCCTTCCACGTAATAAATGCATAACTTCAAGGGACAATGGTGTATCAGATGAAGGAACACCGGTAAGTACACAAGCACCAACTTCCTGGAGAGAGTTAACGGCATCCTTCATCACAGTCGGTAAACCTGAACACTCAACTGCATAGTGAGCACCTTTGCCCGCAGTGATTTCGTAAATCGTTTTAACAGGATCCTGCTTTTTACTGTTTACTACATGAGTTGCACCAATTTCTTTTGCAAGATTCAGACGTCCATCCTGGACATCAACCGCGATAATCGTGGTGCACCCCATCACTTTTGCGGCAGCAATGGCTGCAATACCCACGGCACCTATACCAAATATCGCTATAGATGTACCTGGCTCAGGTGTCAAACTGTTCATGACAGCCCCAGCTCCCGTCATGATCCCACATGCAAATGGGCCAAGAGCCTCTAACGGCGCATCATCAGGAACTTTAATTACACTGCTCTTATTCACAACAGCAAAGTTAGCAAAAGATGATTGGCCAAAGAAATGGCTGTGCACATCTTTTTTTCCATCATGTAAGCTTACTGTTCCGTCAGTACGCGCCCCTGTCCAATTAAGAGACTGATGTTCATGACAATAAACTTGTAATCCTGTCGCGCAGGGTTCGCAATGGCCGCATGAACCTACCGACAAAACAACTTTATCGCCAGGCTTTAAGTGGCTAATGTTACGGCCCACTTTCTGGACAATCCCCGCCCCTTCATGACCGAGTACCACTGGCATCGGGACAGGTAAAATTTGATCACGTACGACTAAATCAGTGTGGCAAATCCCTGTTGCGACAATCTTCACTAATAGTTCATCATCCCGAGGTTCATCCAATTCCAAGGGACAAATTACAAAATCTTCTTTTGCTTTTGCTGCGACCGCAGCGATAATTTTCATTTTTCTTTATTCCACTTATTGAGTAAATAGCAATTATTTATAATTAATTCAAAGGTGATGTATAATTGGTCAATCTCAATCAAGAAATGCTTTTCCCACGGATTTTATCCGAGATTTTCTCAGCAACCATGATTACTGTTGGATTAAGGTTGATTAATGGGATATGTGGAAATATTGAAGCATCCACAATGCGTA